>ENA-OPDC01000065-OPDC01000065.1-human-gut-metagenome-genome-assembly--contig:-NODE-65-length-69351-cov-131.800234_pt1 | contig 69351 bp, 66 predicted proteins | sample MGYA00241620_ERZ501503 | MGnify/ENA primary metagenome ERZ501503 (study PRJEB25962, sample SAMEA2042659) | human gut metagenome | biome: human gut; feature: human-associated habitat; material: faeces...
ACAACTAAAAGGTGTATTGTCGTACAACTAAAAGGTGTATTGTCGTACAACTAAAAGGTGTATTGTCGTACAACTAAAGGGGGTAATGTCGTACAACTAAAAGGTGTTATCACTAGGCTCGGCAGAGCTGCCGACTGCAGTCAGCAGAGCTGCTGACTAGGCTCAGCAGCTCTGCCGAGCCTAGTGGGAATCTTCTAGAAGCAGTCTTCTAATACCTTAGAACCAATCTCCTTTCACCTCATATTCTATATCTTTGAACCCAATTAAACGTCTGATTTCGCTTACTCAGTAATATCGTTCCGCTAGCTCAGCAGTCTTATTTCGCTTGTCCAGCAGTCTCATTTCGCTTGCTCAGTCGTATTATCTTGCCTATTCATGTCTAATATGGTAGCGCTTTAGACGTTCTTACAAGCGAGAACGTTTGGATTTCCAGGCACAAAAAAAGATTGCATCAGCGGAAATACTTCCAACCAATGCAATCTTCAGTTTTCTTTAATCTAGAGGCTAAACACTTTCTTACGAGAAAAATTCACGAAAGAAAAGAGCCTAGCATCGGATTTACTTCACCTTTGCAACGATAGCCTTGAAAGCCTCAGGGTTGTTAACAGCGAGGTCAGCGAGAACCTTACGGTTAATCTCGATACCAGCCTTGTGAAGAGCACCCATCAACTGGCTGTAGCTCATACCATCGAGACGAGCAGCAGCGTTGATACGCTGAATCCACAATGCGCGGAATGTGCGCTTCTTGTTACGACGATCGCGATAAGCGTAGGTAAGACCCTTCTCCCAAGTGTTCTTAGCTACTGTCCATACATTCTTGCGAGCTCCATAGTAACCCTTAGTGAGCTTCAAGATTCTTGTTCTTTTTGCTTTTGATGCAACGTGATTTACTGATCTTGGCATAATTTTTTTTCTTTAAAAGTTCGACTAAAAAGTTAATAATTAACGGAGGCAGAGCAAGTCGCGAACCTGCTTCAAGTTTGAACGGTCTACGAGAGTCTCACCAAGGAGATTTCTCTTCTGCTTCTTTGTCTTCTTAGTCAAGATGTGACTGTGAAAAGCGTGATGACGCTTAATCTTACCTGTACCGGTGAAACGGAATCTCTTCTTTGCGCCGGAATTAGTCTTTACTTTTGGCATTTTTACTTTTAATTTTAAATTGTTATTTATTATAGCGATGGCAACGCATATACCAGGGCGTTACGCATCTTTTTTTTCTTAATCCTCTGTTCCTTCTGCAAGTTTCTTCAGGGCGTCGCCGCCTTTAGCATTGGCGAGCAAGCCATTCTTCTCAGCATTAGCAGCGCGCTCTGCATCTGCAGCAGCCTTAGCTTCAGCCTCTCGCTTCTCACGGTCCATCTTCTGCTGGCTCTTCTTAGCAGTACCAGCCTTCTTAGGACTCATGTAGAGGAACATCTTCTTACCTTCAAGCTTTGGCATCTGCTCCACCTTTCCGTACTCTTCCAAATCATTGGCGAAACGGAGAAGAAGAACCTCACCCTGCTCCTTGAAGAGAATAGAACGACCACGGAAGAAAACGTATGCACGAACCTTGTTGCCCTCGTTGAGGAACTCCTTAGCGTGCTTGAGCTTGAACTGATAGTCATGCTCATCAGTCTGAGGTCCGAAACGGATTTCCTTGGTCTCCACCTTTACCTGCTTCTGCTTCATTTCCTTTGCATGCTTCTTCTGCTGGTAAAGGAATTTAGAATAGTCAACTATACGGCAAACTGGTGGTTGCGCATTAGGAGATATCTCGACTAAGTCAAGCTCTTGCTGACGTGCCAACTCCAACGCCTTACGTGCTGGCATCACTTCTGCTCCACCATCACTCACTACTCTCACGTCGCGTGCACGAATCTGTTCGTTTACGCGGTACTGATTTTTCATTTTGTCATTTTTCATTAACTATTCGATATATTCTTTTTTGTCTTTTTGATTAAACGGCTGCAAAGTTACGATTATTTTGTGAAACCACCAAGGATTTCCCGCAGATTTTTCATTTTTAACCTTATATTTTATTAAAAATCACACAGTTTTCGTTTTTTGTCCCACTGATTTCACAGATTTACACAGATTTAAATCTTTGCTTCAATAATCTGTGTAAATCTGTGAAATCTGTGGGACTAAAAGAAAACAATCTGCGGGACTAAAGAAGATCAATCGATGGAAGTATATCCATTGACTTTACGGAAGATTGATTTTCGTATATCTGTGGTGGAAAAATTGACCAATATTCCAAGATGCTTCTTCGCCACACGCAAATACGTAAGCAATTGCTTATGAAAGACATCTTTCATTTCTGCCACAGACTTCAGTTCGACTATGACTTTATCTTCTACAAGAATATCCAGACGGAAATCTACAGGCAAAACCTTACCATCATACATGACATCCAACTTTACCTGATTCTCTACCCTAAGTCCATCTTTGCGCAACTGATAGCACAGAGCTGCTTCATAAACCGACTCAAGTAAACCTGGTCCCAATTCATTATAAACCTTATAAATAGCTCCAATGATCTTATAAGATATCTCATTTTCTGTCATAACCAAACGATTTTAAAATCCTCCTTAACAAAAGAAATCTCCCACAGACGTCACAGTTGTTACAGATATTCAACAGAACACACAAAAATCTGTGTAAATCTGTGAAATCTGTGGGACTAAGCCCTCAACACAAAAAAATCTGTGGGACAGAGCCCTCAACAGAAAAAATCTGTGTAAATCTGTGAAATCTGCGGGAGATTAGAAAATATCAATCTGCGGGATTACTCCTCAGCTGCCTTCAGCTGCTCTGCAACCTCGGCATTGATGCGCTGAGCGAACTCTTCCATGCTCATGGTAGCCTGTTCGCCACCACCCTGCTTACGCATAGATACCAAGCCCTCGGCACTCTCCTTCTCACCTACGATGACCATGTAAGGAACACGCTTCAACTCGTTGTCGCGAATCTTGCGGCCAATCTTCTCGTTACGGTCATCAACCAAAGCACGAACGCCCTGCTTGTCAAGATACTGACGTACCTTCTGAGCATAATCGTTGAACTTCTCAGAGATAGGGAGAATAGCAACCTGGTCTGGAGTCAACCACAATGGGAAGTGACCGGCGGTATGCTCGATGAGAACGGCTGTGAATCGCTCCAGTGAACCGAATGGTGCACGGTGAATCATCACAGGAGTCTTCTTAGAGTTATCCTCAGCTGTATACTCCAGCTTGAAACGCTCTGGCAAGTTGTAATCCACCTGGATGGTACCCAACTGCCAACGACGACCGATGGCATCCTTTACCATGAAGTCGAGCTTAGGACCATAGAAGGCAGCCTCGCCAACTTCCTCGCGTGTCTCAAGACCCTTCTCCTTGCAAGCCTCGCGGATAGCGTTCTCGCTCTCTTCCCAAATCTCATCAGAACCGATATACTTCTCTGTATCCTTAGGATCGTGAAGAGAAATCTGTGCCTCGTAGTTCTCGAAACCGAAGATCTTGAATACCTTCAGGATTACGTCAATTACATTCTCAAACTCTGACTTCACCTGATCTGAACGAACGAAGATATGTGCATCATCCTGAGTAAAGGTACGAACACGAGTCAAACCATGGAGCTCACCGCTCTTCTCATAGCGGAATACGGTACCGAACTCAGCAATACGCAAAGGAAGATCCTTGTAAGAACGAGGCTTACGAGCGTAGACCTCGCAGTGGTGAGGACAGTTCATTGGCTTGAGCATATACTCCTCATCCTCCTCAGGAGTCTGGATAGGCTGGAATGCATCCTTGCCATAGTGAGCATAGTGACCAGATGTTACATAGAGACTCTTGCCACCGATACCTGGGCAGATAACCTCCTGATAGTTGTAAGGCTTCAGGAGAGAACGGAGCAACTCCTGCAAACGCAGGCGGAGCTGTGTACCCTTTGGCAACCAGATAGGAAGGCCCTTTCCTACACGCTCTGAGAACATGAAGAGTTCCATCTCCTTACCGATCTTACGGTGGTCGCGCTTCTTAGCCTCTTCGAGAATTACCAAGTACTCGTCGAGCATCTTTTTCTTAGGGAAGCTGATACCGTAGATACGGGTCATCTGCTCGCGCTTGGCATCACCGCGCCAGAAAGCACCTGCCACACTTGTAATCTTCACAGCCTTGATAAGGCCAGTGTTCATCAAATGAGGACCACGGCAAAGGTCAGTGAAATTGCCCTGGGTATATGTGGTGATGGTACCATCCTCCAAGTCCTGCTCAATGTGCTCGCACTTGTAAGTCTGACCGTCAGCCTTAAACTCAGCGAGAGCATCAGCCTTAGCCACCTCCTTGCGAACCACAGGTTCGTTCTTCTTGGCAAGTTCCATCATCTTAGCCTCAATCTTGGCGAAATCATTCTCTGAGATCACCTGACCCTCGGCTGGCATCACGTCGTAGAAGAAACCACTCTCTACGGCTGGACCGAAACCGAACTGGATGCCTGGGTAAAGCTCCTGAAGAGCCTCAGCCAACAAGTGGGCAGATGTATGCCAGAATGTGTGCTTACCCTGCTCATCCTCAAACTTGTAGAGTTCTACATTTGCATCCTCATTGATAGGACGGTTCAACTCTACTGTCTCACCATTAACACCGCAAGATACAACGTTGCGAGCGAGAGCCGGTGAGATGCTCTCGGCGATTTGTAAGCCAGTTACGCCCTGTTCATACTCACGAACAGATCCGTCTGGGAATGTGATTTTTACCATAACAACTTAGTATTTTTATTAAATCGCCTGCAAAAGTACGATTTCTTTTTGTAACAAGCGAATAAAAATGCATTTATTTTGCTAAACTTTGCTAATACCTCTTTATATTAAGGGCTTTTAAGACCGAGAATGCTGAGACATTGAAGTTTTCATCTGCTTTTCTACCAACATTTCGTAACACTTTGTAAAATTCAGATACATTTTTAGCCAATAAGTTTTGGAGAAACAAATATTTTCATTATCTTTGCATCCGATAACGTGACAAAATGTAAAGAAACAAAGAAAATGGCAAAACCAAAGATTCTCATCATCTATACCGGTGGTACCATCGGTATGGGAATGGACCCGATGACAGGTGTACTGGAACCTCTTGATTTCAATCACCTCGTTTCTTCCATGCCCGAATTCAAGCTCATTCAGGCAGAAATCGATGTGCGAAAATTCGACCCACCTATCGATTCCAGCGACATGGATCCTATGCGCTGGGCAGAAATCGTAAGCATGATATCCAACAACTACAACAACTATGACGGATTCGTAATCCTTCATGGCACCGATACAATGGCTTACACTTCATCTGCCTTGTCCTTCATGCTTGAGAATCTGACCAAGCCTGTAATATTGACGGGTAGCCAGTTGCCTATCGGTGAATTGCGAACCGACGGCAAAGAGAATCTGATGACAGCCATAGAGATTGCTTCTGCCAAGAATGCTGAAGGACGCCCTATGGTGCCCGAGGTATGCATCTTCTTCAACGGCAAGCTGATTCGCGGTAACCGTGCCATCAAGATCAATGCCGAGGGATTTCATGCTTTCGATTCATTCAACTACCCTCACCTCTGCGATGTAGGAATCAATTTCCAATATCACGACCATCACATCCTCACACCGGATTACAGAAAGCCAATGGTTCCACATCTGAAGCTCGATCCGAACGTCATCGTGTTCAGTCTCTTCCCGGGTATCCAGGATAACATTGTGCGCCACGTGATGGAATCGCCAGACCTCCGTGGTATTGTGATGCGTACTTTCGGTTCAGGCAATGCTCCTCACACGCCATGGATCATGCGTCTTCTGGATCAGGCTGCCCATCGCGGAGTAAACATCGTGAATATCAGCCAATGTCTTACGGGCAGTGTAGAGATGGAACGCTACGGAGCCGGCTTCCAGTTGAAAGCTGCTCATGTGATAAGCGGATACGATTCTACGGTAGAGGCTATGGTCACCAAGATGATGTATCTGCAGGGAAGATATGCAGATAACAAAAAGGTAAGAGAAAAACTGACAGAATCTCTGGCGGGCGAAATCTCTATATAGTATAAGGTGAAATCTTCATCCATATAATGAAGCAATAAAGTAAATGACAAACTTGCGATAGTGTACACGATTAAGCTACAGATTGATAGTCTGTCATTTACTCGCTCATTATGAGGTATTTAGCGAAAACAAACAAAAATATTCTACTAAAACTGAATAGTATTGCAGGAAATATGCAGGAAACTTTTAAAGAAGGTTAAATATCGACAGATTTTTAGCCAAAAAACTTGTTGCATATCATTTTTTGTGTAACTTTGCAGCGTAGAAAAAAAAGTAAAAGATCAGTATCCTTATTAGATACCAATCCGTAATATAAATTAATAAATCAACAAAACCTACAAATTATGAACATTAACAAGGTAAAGGAGTATGGTGAGTTCGTAGAAATTGCGGCTCCTGTAGAAAGAACAACAGCTGAAGAGTATCCAACAGTATTAGGCGGAGAAATTTGGTACAACTAAGAACTTCCTGCTAAGGATTCCTATCCTTTGTATCAGATAGTTTTCCTTTAGCAGAACAGAAGCAAAAGGCTATTTTATTTGATTCAGAACATCTTATAATTTTTAGCAGACACATTAATAGCTCAATGATAAAGGCTCAATCCTCGAATAAAATCGGGAACTGAGCCTTTATTGTGTTTATATCTTACCATCGAGATATACGGAATCGGAAATTAGTGCTTACCACAGCAACCGCCCTCTCCGTGATGATGCTCGTGCTTGATGCCACCCTCTACAGCCTGATGCTGGTCGCGGAGCAGATCGTTCACGGTCTTCACTGGGTTGAATGTACCGAGAGGAACCTCTACGAATACTGTATTCCAGTCACTCATCGCACCATTCCAGAGACCTGGCAACTCGAGTGCCTTCAAATCCTTACCATTCTTACTCTTGCTGGAGATGAAACCGGTAGATGGGTCAACAAACTTAGGAAGATCGAAGGCATTGCCCTGATAATCCTTGGTAGCACAAACGAGGTCAACCGGATTGAAGTGAGTACCCTCGGTGAACATCTTCATATACTCCTCGTTATTCTTGTCAATCTGAGAGCTCTCCAAAATCTGAAGGCTTACGGTACCATCCTGGTTATAAGTAAGGAATGGACCACCACCAGGCTCGCCTACGTTCTTAACAACACCGCAGACACGCATAGGACGGTTCAACTTCTTACGCAGATAGATAACCAGTTCGGCATCCTCCAGCTCCTTGATATCAGCCTTGCGGCAGCAGAGGTCGCGCTGAACGAAGCGGATAATCTCCTCCAGCTTCTCATGGTTGTACTGACCAGAATCCAAAACCTTCAGATAACCGAAAGCCTGCTTCTGCAGAGTAACCAATACACCTGCAATCACCTGCTTCCAGGTAACAGTCTCAGCCTTCAGGCGATCAGGTACCACATTGTCAATATTCTTGATGAATACCACATCAGCATCAATCTCGTTGAGGTTCTCGATGAGTGCGCCATGACCGCCCGGACGGAACAGCAAAGAGCCATCCTCGTTACGGAATGGAGTATTGTCTGGATTGGCAGCGATGGTATCGGTGCTAGGCTTCTGCTCAGAGAAAGAGATGTTATACTTGATGCCGTAGCGCTGTGCATACTTATCTACCTTCTCGGCTACCATCTGCTTGAAGAGTTCCAGGTGGTCGTGAGAAACGGTGAAGTGAACATTTGCCTCACCGTTGCTGCTAGCATAGAGCGCAGCCTCAACCAGGTGCTCCTCCATTGGGGTGCGAACCTCGTCCTCATACTCGTGGAACTGGAGCAATCCCTTAGGCAACTGACCATAGTTCAATCCCTCTGGCTTGAGGAGATTAGCCACAACAGCCTTGTAATCACCCTTCTTGATAAGGCACATGATACCCTTCTCGTTGTTTACATGGCACTTATCACAGAGTGCCTTGCGGAAAGCAAACTTCTTGATATTCTCGAAGAATTGTTTTTCGAAGTCAGTAGTAGGAACATCGTATGGAGCATCGAGGAATGCAAACATGTTCTTGAACATGCGGCTTGCCGCACCTGAAGCAGGTACGAACTTCACAATCTTGTGACCCTCAGCCTTGTAGTCGTTCCACGCCTTCTCGTAGTTCTCTACTTCCTGAGCTGTAGGAGCCATGATACCCTTACCGATGGCAGCCGCACCCTCGAGCTTGAGGAATGGGAAACCATTCTTGATTTGTTCCAACTGGTGTTCAATCTGCTGCTCGGAGATACCGCGAGCAGAGATTTGGTTTAGATCTTGCTGATTCATAATACCATATTTATGTTAAATTTACACTATATGTGCTACAAAGATAATAGTTTTTTCTGATAATCAGAAATATTTCCGCTTTTTTTTGTACCTTTGCATTGAAAATTTAACGAAGTAGGCGTTTTTTAACGCCGAATCGCCATTGTTTGTCAAATTTAAAATAGAATATTGCAACATGGTTAGTAAATTAGCAAAAGAGCACGACAGAAGAACGTTGCTATCAACGTATCTGTACGGAGTATCAAACTTATTCATTAGTGGAACCGGAATTGGAGGTTTTTCCCCCTTGGTTACCGGCGAAACTATTGGTATTTACAATATCCTCTTCTTAGTACTAGGCATTGCCTCAGCACTCTTCCTTGCCTATAGTGCTAACAGAGTGATGAAGTATAACGATAAAAAATAATAATTATGGAGTTAATAACAATATTTATGGGGCTGAGTGCCGTAATTAGCGCCAGCTTCGCCATCTGGCTCAACACAAAATCAGGTCAGAAGTGGATAGACAGTTTATAACATATAATATAAGTATTATGGAAGGATTTGCTTTAGTAATGTGTATAGGAGCTGTTATTGGTATGAGCTTAGCCATTTGGAGCTACACCAAATCTGGCAGAAAGTGGATAGACGAGTTATAACAACTCAATAATATATCATCAGCAGGAGGGAACGACAATGAACGAAACACCTTTTAAATTCACATCCGAAGAAAAGGAACAGACACTCCAAATCCTGGAGCGCCTGAGAACCGCCGTGGGCGACACATTCAAACCAGGCGATGAGCAGCATCTGCGTGAAGACATACAGCATGCCTTCATCAACCATCAGATTAAGCGCAATGTCTTCGGAATGAATCCAATACTCGCTGCCCTGCAAACCGCAGAAATCGCAGTAAACGAGATAGGTCTGAAACGAGATGGCATCATCGCCATCCTGATGCAGACCAGCGTCATCGATGGCTATCAGACCATCGAAGAGATACAGAAGAAATACGGAGATAGCGTAGCCCACATTATCAGTGGTCTGCTTCGCATCCACGATTTATATAAGCGCAACCCTATCATAGAGAGCGAGAACTTCAGAAATCTGCTTATCTCATTCTCTGAGGATATGCGCGTCATCCTCATCATGATTGCCGACCGCGTGAATGTGATGCGACAGATTCGTGATACCGAACAGAAAGAGGCAAAGCATGAAGTAAGCGAAGAGGCAAGCTACCTCTATGCCCCACTCGCCCACAAACTGGGACTCTACAAACTGAAGAGCGAACTGGAAGACCTCAGTCTGAAGTATCTCGAGCACGACGCCTACTATATGATAAAGGACAAACTGAACGCCACCAAGGCTTCGCGCGATGCCTATATCGCCCGCTTCATCCAGCCAATCCAGGAGAAGCTCGATGCTGCCGGTCTGAAATATCATATGAAGGGCCGCACCAAGAGTATCCACTCCATCTGGCAGAAGATGAAAAAGCAGAAGTGCGCCTTCGAGGGTGTATATGATCTCTTTGCCATCCGTATTATCCTCGATGCACCAAGAGAGAAAGAGTATATGCAGTGCTGGCAGACCTTTGCCCTCATCACCGACATGTATCAGCCAAACCCAAAGCGTATGCGCGACTGGCTCAGCGTGCCTAAGAGCAACGGTTATGAAAGTCTGCATACCACCGTACTGGGTCCTGAAAACAAATGGGTAGAGGTACAGATCAGAACCGAGCGAATGGACGATATTGCAGAACACGGACTCGCTGCCCACTGGCGCTACAAGGGTATCAAGCAGGGAGAAGGCGGTATCGACGAATGGCTTGCCAATATCCGTGCTGCCCTCGAAAGCAACGATGACCTGCAGCTGATGGACCAGTTTACCACCGACCTGAAGGAAGACGAAGTATACGTGTTCACTCCAAAGGGCGACCTGCTGAACTTCCAGAAGGGAGCTACGGTACTCGACTTTGCCTACTATATCCACTCCCGCATCGGCAATACCTGTGTGGGCGGAAAGATTAACGGAAGAGCCGTCACTTTCCGACAGGAACTCCATTCGGGAGATCAGGTAGAAATCCTCACACAGAGCAACCAGAAGCCACGCCGCGAATGGCTCAACATCGTACAGACATCCAAGGCTAAGGCCAAGATTCGCCTTGCACTGAAGGAAACCCAGAAGAAGGACGGGCTCTATGCCAAGGAACTTCTGGAGCGCCGATTCAAGAACAGGAAACTGGAAATTGATGAGAGCATTATGGCGCGCATCATCAAGAAAATGGGATATAAGGAGAACTCAGACTTCTATAAGGATGTAGCCGAGGAGAAAATCGACGTGAACAGCATCATCGAGAGATACATCGAGGAGCGCGACCACGACCTGAACCTCGCCAATACCAACAAGCCTGCAGAAAGTGCAGAGAATTTTGAGTTTGAGAATCCTACCGAGGAACTGATGAAGCAGAGCGACGATGTGCTGGTTATCGATGAGCACCTCAAGGGCATCGATTTCGAACTGGCTCATTGCTGCCACCCTATCTACGGCGACCCAATCTTCGGATTCGTTACCATCAGCAAGGGTATCAAGGTACATCGCATGGATTGTCCTAACGCCAAGGAATTGCGCCGCCGTTTCGGTTACCGCATCGTGAAGGCGAAATGGAGCGGCAAGGGAACATCCAAGTATGCCATCACGCTCCGCATCATCGGAAACGACGATATCGGTATCGTGAGCAACATCACCAACATCATTTCCAAGGAAGACAAACTCATCATGCGAGGCATCAACATCTCTTCCAAGGATGGTCTCTTCTCAGGCAATGTTACCGTGATGATTGATGATGCCGGCAAAACTGATGCACTCATCAAGAAACTGAGCGCCGTGAAGGGCGTTAAGCAGGTAACGAGAATATAAAACCGGAATACAGAAATAGATAAAAAAAAATCCCGCAGAGAAAATCTGCGGGATTTTTTTATTTTGACTTATTCAAGCGCTTGATCACAGAATAAGCATCATACAAACCAAGTTCTCCTGCCTTTGAAAGATCCTGGACGGCAGTCTGCTTATTGCCACTCTTGGCTCGTGCTATACCTCTATTATAATAAGCCTCTGCAAGGCGGTTATCAATTCTCAAGGCAATGGTATAATCATCTATTGCCTTTGAAAGTTCGTTTCTACCTGCATGAAGATTACCTCTATTATAATAGATGTAAGCATTGTTGCTGTTCTGGCGGATGGCATCACTGAAATCAGCCTCGGCAGAATGGATATTCAGAACACCCTTGCCCTCGGCCTTGTTAAATTCATCCATCTCAGCCTGGCAGACAGCACGCTGCCAGTAAGCCAAAGAGTTCTTGTCATCGAGCGAGATATAATAGGTGAAATCACTGATGGCAGCCTCAAAATCACGAAGTACACTATGAGCGATGGCCCTGCGCATCAGGAGACGTTTTCTGGTTTCATTATCGCTCGCCACACTCAACTCTGCCGAAAGTTTATCAATCATTGAGAATATCTTCATAGAACCATTCTCATCGAGCTGCTCCTTACTGCAAACGATATAAACCTTGTCTGCCTTGGTATGCTGATTGAGCGCATCAACCTCCTTGTCATAAGCCTGGACTCCATTTATATTCTGATTGTTTGGGAAATAAGAGAGTTGATACATCGGCAGGAAGGCAGTTTCTACCTGACGGTTCTGAACCTTACCACGATACTCGCTCTTATAGTTGTGCTCATACTTCGGTTCGTCATCTACTACCAACGAAGCAAACTTATTCGGGTCAACCTCAGAGCGCTTACGCATCTCCTTCTTGGTCTTTGCGCTCCATCTCGGCTGGATTCCGATATGCTTGTTCATCTGCGCCTTGAAGATACGGAATTCATCCATCTCTGCCTTGGCTGTCATGCCCAGGCGTCGGTAACAGCTGGCACGGTTAGACAAACCGGTCCAGAAGTTAGGGAACTGGTTGATAACCTTAGTATAATCCCTGATGGCTGCTCTCAGATTACCGGTCTTGTCATGCAATAGAGCTCGGTTGAAGATAGCCATGAAGTTCTGGGGTTCCATCTTGATAATGAAGTCGAAATCGGTGATAGCCCGGTTATCATCACCCAACTGTACACGCATCAGTCCTCTATTATAATGAGCCAGGAAATTGTTCGGATCCAGCTCAAGGGCATTGTCATAATCGCTCATCGCCCCCCTGAGGTTATTCAGATTGATACGCGCCAAAGCACGGTTAATGTAACTGTTCACATTGTTAGGTTTAAAATGCAAACTCTTGGTCAGCGCCTCATCAGCCGTTTTCCATTCCTTTCTAGCCAGCGCCATATAGGCACGCGTAGTCCAGGCATCCCCATCATACGGATTGAGCTGCAAACTCTTGTCTAGCCATTTCTCAGCCTGCACGGTATCTTTCTGATGCAGATACACTTCAGCCTTGAGCGAATAAGCATTCGACCAGTCTTTCCATTTTCCCACGATGGTATCCAGTTCCTGCTGCGCCGCCTCATACTTTTTGTTTTCCATCTGGCAGATAGCCCGGTTGAACCAGTAATTTCGGTTGCGCGGTTCCAGTCTGATAGCCTCATTATAGTCAGCTATCGCATCATCAAACCTGTTTTGTCTGATGCGACAGATGGCTCTCAAGTCATAAATATCATTGATATAGGGATTGAGATGCAACGCCTCGCTGGCATCACTTTCGGCACCCGTAAAGTCATCCAGATTAAATTTTGCCACACTGCGGTAATACCAAGGCTCATACAGATAAGGCTTGGCACCGATAGCCAGATTAAAATACTTGATTGAAAGGACGAAATCCTCATAATACAATGCACTCCGACCGGCTGTAACAAGTCGGTCTACACGATATTGGGCAGAAGTCGACATAGCGCCCATTACCATAAAAAGGACTAAGAGAATCTTCTTCATCTGTTCGTAACTCTCTGAAATAAAACCTATTGAATGTAGAATAAAAAAATATAGTAAGCCCAATCGTCACGATTACCATGAAGCTTACTATATTTTCGGAAGAACTATCGACGTATCTTAGTACGATAGGCAGCACGGAAATTGCCCTTGATGATACTCTTGAGCTTTCCTGCTATCATGTTCTTGCGAAGAGGAGACACACGGTCAACAAACATTGTACCCTCCAAATGGTCGAATTCATGCTGCATCACGCGAGCCAGATATCCCCCTATCCACTCATCATGTTCATTAAAATCCTCATCCATATACTTTACATGGATGCGTGTAGGACGAACCACCTTCTCATTGATACCAGGAATAGAAAGACATCCCTCTTCAGAAGAGTCGGTATTTTCCTCATCGCGCTCTAGGATATGGGCATTGATGAAAGCATGACGGAATCCTTTATACTCAGGGAAATCCTCGCTGAGCACATCCAGGTCGATAACAACGAGGCGGATAGGCAAGCCAATCTGAGGTGCAGCCAGTCCGATGCCGTTGCTGGAATCAAGGGTTTCGTACATATTATTAATCAACACCTTGAGATCTGGATAATCAGGTGTAATATCTTCAGCCACTTTTCTCAGCACTGGCTGACCATAAATATAAATCGGTAAAATCATTATCTTCTTGATTGCAAATAATCCTGTAATATGATGGTAGCACTTATCTCGTCTACCAATCCTTTATTTTCTTTTCTCACTTTCTTCTTTACACCTCCATCTATCATGGCTCTATGTGCCAGGACTGATGTAAATCTTTCGTCATAATATTCAATTGGAATTTCTGGATGAGCCTTTCGCCAACGGTTGTAGAAGTTTTCTACTCTTGCCAGGTTTTCACTTGGCTGCCCGTTAGGTTGCATCGGTTTTCCGATAACAATGCGCTCCACCTGTTCTTTCTGAATATAAGTTTCGATATAAGTGAAAAGTTCATGTGTAGAAACTGTGGCCAACCCATTGGCAATAATCTGCAATGGGTCGGTCACAGCCAGTCCGGTACGTTTTTTACCGTAATCTATTGATAAAATTCGCATTAATCTACGGATATCTTATCCTTATATAATATCAGATTACTTCTTAAGGAGTAACCAAGCATCAGGATACTTACCAGCGCGAAGCTGATTGCGGCTCTTGACAGCAGCAGCCTTATCAGCAAATGTAGAAGCTACCACGCGATACATGTTACGCTCTGTGTTCAGGGCAATCTGAGCATCGTAGCCAGCGCTCTTCAATGTACTAGCCAATCCCTCAGCGTTAGCCTTGAGAGAGAAAGAACCAACTACTACGCTATAGCTTGACAAGCCAGAACCTGAGATGAGAGAAACATCCTCAGAACGAACAGTAGCATTATCAACCTCTGTCTGCTCATCAGAAGGAGCCTGAGTTTCGAGAGGAGCTACAACTGGTTCCTGAGCAACAGGAGCCTGAGCTGCCTGCTGTTCCTGCTGCTGAGCCTTCTCATATGCCTTCTTATATGCACTTTCCTTAGATGTACCACAACTTGCGAGCGCCAAAACTGCGCACATTCCCATGCTTAATACTGTAATTTTCTTCATAATTCTTATTCGTTTTATTGTTTATTATTGTTGTTCATTCAATATAAATTTCGCGTTATGCGTTTTTTACTCTGCGAAAATACAAAAAAATGCCCGAAAAACGAAGAATATGCCGCCTAAAGTTTGTTAAATAAGGCTATTAAAACATTTTTAATGAAAAATTAAGGCTAAAAGGCTTGTTTTTTAAAGAGAATTTAGTATATTTGCATTGTCAAATGAAAATGACAAGAAGATAATCGTTTAACGTTTAAAATTTATAGCATATGAAAACATTAGGTTACATTGGTGCTTTCCTCGGCGGTGCTATCGCTGGAACAGCACTCGGTTTGATTTTCGCTCCTGAGAAGGGTGAGGATACACGTAGTAAGATTGCAGGTGCAGTAGACGATTTCTGCAAGAAACACGACATCAAGTTGAGCCGTAAGGACGTTGATGATCTGGTTGACGATATCAAGGACGCAGCTCCTGAGGTTTAATCATCACCTATCATGATGTTCTCTAACGATAAAAATGTAGAAACTATCGGGCAGCTCATTGAGGTGCTTAAACATTACATCGGGCTTCAGAGCGAATTTCTGAAGCTCGATGTTGTGGATAAGGTGGTACGCCTGCTTACAGTCATTACCATGACCTTGGTACTCCTGGGTTTACTTACGCTTTCCCTCATTTACCTATCCTTTGGCGCTGCTTTTGCATTGGCAGACTTAATAGGTAGTCTGACTTTCGGATTCTGCATTGTTGCTGCAGTATACCTATTTATATTAATATTATTTGTAATTTTCCGCCATAAGTGGATCGAGAGACCATTGGTCAGATTTCTGGCCAGCCTCTTAATGGAAAAATAACCTCCTTTTCGCAACATGACAAATCATTCAGAAATCACAGAATATAATTCCTTAAACGATATCCGACTCAAAAAAGAGGCGATACGCAAGGAAATTGATGCCGATGATGCCAAGATCCAGACTTTATGGAACTCGCTTTTCACAAAACCTGAAATCCTGTCACGCAATGCGAGTCCTAGCAAGCGACTGCAGAGTTTGCTGCAGGTGGGAGCAGGAGCATTCGACGGTGCACTGTTGGCTTGGAAACTTTACCGGAGATTCAAACCTCGGAAGAGATGAATCATATACCGTTTTGGGGAAAGGAAAGATGCCTTGAAAAAAGGTATTTTTTAGTCACCCAAAAGGGGATAAAAACAAAAAAGGGTCGCCGCTGCGACCCCAATACCTTGTTAACCTTAAATCTAATACTATGAAAAACACACATGCAAATATAGAAATAATCTATGATACTCGCAAATTTTTCTTAGCAAAAGACCTATCATTTTATTTTAATTAACTTTTACAAACCTGTTTTTAAGCCTTTTTCAATAAAAGCTCATCTATTTTCTACATATATCTCCATTCCATCGAAGCCAAATTCAAAGCCTTCGGGCAACCTTTTATTCGCCTCATCGTGAAAACCTATCTGATGAGTCACATGGATAAAATAAGTATGTTTTGCTCCTATCCTGCGCGACACCTCAATAGCATCAGATACAAGCTGATGGCTGTGATGTATTTTCTCAAATCTGAGTGCGTTAATTACTAGTGTTTCCACACCATCCAAATAAGCATATTCTTCATCACCCATAGATTTCATATCAGTAATATAGGCAAACTTACCAAACCGATAGCCGAGAATAGGCATCTTATCGTGCATCACACGGATAGGAACAAACTCAATGTCACCTATCTGATAATGCTCATGAGGATGAATGGTATGCAATTTGAGTTTCGGAGCTCCCGGATAGAGTTTTTCTGCATTCTTCGGAAAGCAGTAAGGCATCGTATGAGGCAGCCCCGCAGTAACGATTTCATCGCCGTAGATATTGATATCACCAAAGATACAGAAAGGGCGCAAATCATCAATACCACCAACATGGTCGTAATGGATATGCGTAACCAGCACACCATCTATCTTTCTGAAAGGCACACGTAACAACTGCTGTCGGATATCAGGTCCGGCATCTATCAGAATACGGGTATTCTCCGTTTCTATCATTGCCGCACTACGCAATCTTTTATCATGCGGATCGGTACTTCGGCACACCTCACAGTTACAACCCAACGAAGGAACGCCGCCCGATGTGCCTGTACCTAATAAAGTTACCTTCATTAATTATCAAATATTTTTCTGAAAACAAACGAATTCTTCACTTCACATTCACTTCCGGATGAATCTCTATACCAAACTTCTGCTTCACATCCTCCTGGATGGTCTTACAGAGTTTTACGATTTCCTCGCCCGTAGCGCCGCCACGATTCACAAGCACCAGTGCCTGCTTATCATGCACACCGGCCCGCCCCAGACTCTTCCCCTTCCAGCCACACTGATCAATCATCCAGCCAGCCGGAATCTTTTCATGGGAATCATCGATGGTATAATGAGGCATACCCGGATAAAGAGCAGCCATTTCTTCGTACTTAGCTTTCTCTACAATAGGATTCATAAAGAAACTGCCTGCATTACCCAGCACCTTAGGATCAGGCAATTTAGCCTCTCTAATTTCTATGATGACATCACGAAGCTGCTGGGCTGTAGGCTCAGCAATACGCTTAGCCTCGAGCGCAGAACGGATATTACCATAATCCAGATCCGGACGGAAGGTCTTCTGCAAACGGTAAATCACATGCGTCACCAGATACTTATCCTTCCACTCATGCTTAAATTTACTCTGACGGTAACTATACTCGCAGTCAGCATTATCAAACACCACTACCCTGCCCGTAGCTATCTCAACTGCTTCCACCTTATATATAATATCCTTGGCTTCCACACCATAGGCACCGATATTCTGAACCGCGCTGGCACCTACTTCACCCGGAATAATACTCAGATTCTCTGCTCCATGATAGCCATGCTCTACGGCATAAGCTACCACATCATCAAACACCTCACCACTACCACAGGAAAGGAAACCCCAATCCGGATTGCACAAAGCATCATCCCCCTCTGCAGCTGCCAAAGTCTTGTTGTCAAGAACCTCAATACCCATAATAGCCGAATGGAGTACTGTACCTGCATAATCACCGGTCAGCAAGAGATTGGTACCACCGCCCAGAATGAGCAGTGGCTGATCTGCCTCTGTCAGCAAGCCCACTATCTGTCGGGCTTCCTCAACCGATTCATACTCCAGAAATCTGCTGCATTTGGCATCGATGCCAAACGTATTGTGAGCCAAAAGGCTGTAGTTACGAATATCCTTCATATCTGGTTAAAACTATTACTACTAACTAAAAAGCTACATATTCAGTTTGATCAGTTCCCATTTTCCTCCAATCTTTTTGAAAGTAAGAGAGGTTTCCATACCATTGGCAATACCACGAATCACGAAAATTTTCCGGTTGCTCTCGGTATATTTCTGACCATAGATTATATTGTAAATCATGCCGTGAGGCAGTTGAGGCGCAAAGGCAGGCCATGTTTCCGGGTCTATATCGCCTGTCATCGTACTGAAATCATCATCAGGATCAGGACCGGTAAACTTCACCGGATTATGGATGTGGCGAGCCTGGAAAGCGGTATCAGTAGCAAAATGGCCGTAAAACTTCAGGAAACTGGCATTATTATTCTGATACATAGGCACGTAGCAGATGCTAGTCATCATCCACTGACCATTGATGCGATTAAACACAAACTGCTGAACTGTCTTTCTACTATAGAACACCTTTTCTATTACTACATGATCGATAGTAGTATCCTTCATCAATTTCATCTGTTTCTGATTATCAAAGATCAGCGTGTAATAATCCTGGCGCATGAAGAAATGCTCCATCTTCCAATGTTTTTTTTCTATCTTCTTGGTCAGTTTCTTACCGTGATATACCGGCAGCGGGAAGACAATACGACTTTTCTGCAACTTTCTGTTAGCTGCAAAATTAAACACAAAATCATCAAAAAGCTCGTCAGCCGCCTTTGGCATCGGAGTCTCCTCTATCAGCTGTTCTGTAGAGTCCATCGCTTGGGTGTCGGCAATCACCGAGTCGGATGAAGCCGAATCAATGGCAGGCGCAGGCTTCTTGTCTGTGCATCCCACAGACGTGAAACAAACGATGGTAAGCACCGCCATTAACACCGTTAATAAACAGAGTTTTTTCATAAACCTATTAAATTTCTCAAATTTTCCATGCAAAAGTACAACTTTCTTTTGAATTATTTCATCTTTTAAGTAAAAAATGTTATCTTTGCAGTCAAAAAAGATAAAAATATAGATATGTTATTAGAAAAAATAGACGAACTCTTGAAAGAAGTGAGCACTTTGACTGCCCAAAACGCAGAAGAAGTAGAGCAGCTTCGAATCAAGTATCTGAGCAAGAAGGGCGAGATTAACGCCCTTATGGCCGACTTCCGCACAGTGCCAGCCGACCAGAAGAAAGAGGTTGGTGTAAAAATCAACGAACTGAAGAACGCAGCCCTTGAGAAGATCAACGGACTGAAGGAGCAGATGGAAGAAGCCGAGGCATCAAGCGATGATATCGACTTGACCCGTACCGCCTACCCTGTAGCACTCGGTACTCGCCATCCACTCACCGTAGTGAAGAATCAGATTATCGACATTTTCGCTCGCATGGGCTTTACCCTTTTCCAGGGTCCTGAGGTAGATGACGACAAGCACGTATTTACGATGCTCAACTTTGCAGCCGACCACCCAGCCCGCGATATGCAGGACACCTTCTTTATAGAGAAGACCAACAGCGACGACGTTACCAAGAATGTGCTCCTCCGCAGCCATACTTCTGGCGACGAGGCTCACTATATGGAAACTCATGAGCCACCTATCCGTGTGCTCTGCCCAGGCCGCGTTTACCGTAACGAGGCTATCAGCGCCCGCGCTCACTGTTTCTTCCATCAGGTAGAAGGTCTCTATGTAGATAAGAACGTAAGTTTCACCGACCTCAAGCAGGTGCTCCTTACCTTTGCCCGTGAGATGTTTGGTGCAGATACCAAGATTCGTCTCCGTCCTAGCTACTTCCCATTCACAGAACCTAGTGCCGAGATGGATATCTCCTGCAACATCTGTGGCGGTAAGGGTTGCAACTTCTGCAAGCATACCGGATGGGTTGAGATTTTAGGTTGCGGTATGGTTGACCCTCATGATCTTGAGGCTTGCGGTATCGACAGCAATGTCTATACGGGTTATGCCTTCGGTATGGGTGTTGAGCGTATCACCAACTTAAAATATCGCGTGAGCGACCTTCGTCTCTTCTCCGAGAACGATACTCGTTTCTTGCGCGAGTTTGAGTCTGCTAAGTAAAAGATACTCAACATATAAATTAATTAATGACTATGAAGAAAAATTTAACTAAACCTGTCATCGCAGTCCTATTGGGCGCCTTGACATTCAGTTCTTGCATCGGCTCATTTGGCCTGACAAATTCCGTACTTGACTGGAACAAGAGAGCAACAGACAACAAGTTTGTAAACGAGATTATCTTCGTGCTTATCTCTCCAGCTTACGCAGTATGTTCAATTGCAGACCTTCTCGTTATCAACTCTATAGAGTTCTGGACAGGCGACAAGGTGATTGGCCAGGTAGGAACTACTAAGGACGTAATGGGTAAGGATGGTCGCATGTATGCCATCAAGACATTGAAGAATGGCTACGAGATTACCGACCCAGATGGTGAGAAATCATACTTTGTGTTCGACAAGAAGCACAAGAGTTGGTCATACAGCAAGGATGGCGATATCCGTGAGCTTTTCAGCTTCAACGAGGATGGCAGCATCCAGGCTTGCTTGCCAAGTGGCGAGAAGATCAACGTCCCAGCAGATGCCAATGGTTTATACCAGGTTCGCATGGCTATGAATGATGGTTTGTTCTATGCATTCAACAAGTAAATAATTATAACAATTCCAGCCCGATAAAAGTCTCTTTTATCGGGCTTTTTTATAATCTCCTTTCTCTTTTCCTAAGCAAGTTCATATTTCTCCGTTCCCAACCAAACTCTCCTTAGAATGTTAAATGTAAAAAAGTGTTTAATACAAAACTAGAAAGTGCCTTCACCACCCTTCACCCGTAACACTCTGACCATCAAAAGAATCGCCAAAAAGGTGAAGGGTGAAGGTTTGAAAACTCTTTTTTATATATACGCGTGAAGGGTTAGGGTAAAAACCGAAAAAAAGACCCTAGGGTCAAAAATCGGAAAAACCCTAAAATAAAGAATATAATATAAAGTTTAAAATATACCCTTCACCCTTCACCTCACAAAAATCACATCCAAAATTCTGTTCTGTATGCAACAGAAAATCATCTGCAGGAATCTGTGCCGGGATATATAATCAGGAGAAAAATCTCTTTCGGAGATATCATTTTATCCTTCGGAGATATTTTCCTATTTATCGGAGATATCATTTTATCCTTCGGAGATAATTTTCTATTCTTCGGAAATATTTCTTCGAATTTCAAGATAAGGCATAAAAATATAATTTTCGCCAACTTTATTTCCCGAATCCACACAATTGTCACAAATCGCATAGCTATGAAACAGAAAAGAATGTATCTTTGCTGCATCAATCATAAAGGTTGATGTAGTTATGGTCTCGTCATGAGTGCCAAATCGGGCTGACGCAAATGCATTACAACCAGTGACATTCATCAAAACTTGCAACCATCTACAATATTTTTCAGTTTTTCTCGTTAATAAAAGTATGAAAAAAAGATTATTGATACTCACAATATGCCTCATCGCAACCATTAAGATGTTGGCGCAGGAGTTTACCCTTCACGGCAAAGTGGTAGACGAGAACAACCAGCCACTGGAGTTTGCCATCGTTTCGGTGGCTAGCCAGGGAAAGACTGCCGTTACTTCGCTCAAGGGAGACTATAGCCTCAAATTGCATTCTGCAGACAGCGTGGTAGTCAAATTCTCATATATCGGTTTCAAGACAAAAACAAAAGTACTGAGAAGACCGCGAGGAAAACAAACCCTGCAGGTGGTACTTCGCGAAGCATCCACCACCCTCGATGAGGTGAATATCAAGGGAGAAAAAATACAGTCGGACCAGATACAGGAACTGAAGACTAAGGACATGAAGATGACGCCATCTGCCAACGGAAATGGGGTGGAAAGTCTGGTTCAGCAACAGGCTGGCGTGAGTACCCACAACGAACTCTCTTCGCAATACAATGTGCGTGGCGGTGCCTTCGATGAGAACTCCGTATACATCAACAACGTAGAAGTATTCCGCCCATTCCTGGTTCGCAGCGGACAGCAGGAAGGGCTCTCCGTCATCAACCCTTATATGGTAGATAAAATCGGTTTCTCAACCGGAGGATATGCTGCCAAATACGGAGACAAGATGAGTTCGGCTCTCGACATCACCTACAAAACCCTGAAAGCAAAAAGCAAAAAGCCGGTGGTTGAAGGCAGTCTGGCTGCCAGTCTGCTGGGTGCTGACGCATACATCGGTCTGGGAACCCAGAAACTTTCATGGCTCAACAGCGTGCGCTACAAAACTACCTCTTACCTGCTCGGTTCGATGGAAACCAAAGGCGAATACAAGCCAAACTATCTGGACTATCAGACCTATCTGAGTTACCAGCCCAACAAACGCTGGAAGCTTGACTTCATAGGCTACATCTCTGATAATCACTACAACTTCGAACCGGAAGACCGAGAAACGAAGTTCGGAACAATGGAAAACGTAAAGAGCTTCAGAGTATATTTTGACGGTCAGGAGAAAGACCGCTTCCTCACCTACTTCGGTACACTCGGCATTACCCGCCAGTTTACTGCCAACACCAGTCTCTCGCTTCTGGGCAGTGCTTTCTATACCAAGGAACAGGAGAAATATGACATTCAGGGACAATATTGGCTCGATGAGACCGAGACCTCAGAAAACCTGGGTGTAGGTACCTATTTTGAACATGCCCGAAACTATCTTACGGCTCGCGTGATGAGTGCCAAACTGATGCTCAAGCACAAGGTGAAGAAACATCAGATGGAAGCCGCAGTAAGTCTGAAGCGTGAACATATCGAGGAGAATTCAGTAGAATATGAGATGCGCGATTCTGCAGGATACAGTATTCCTCACAATGGCAAAGACCTCTATATGGTTTATTCACTGAAGGCTCGCAACAAACTGAATGCCAACCGAATGGAAGCTTATATCCAGGACACCTACCGTTTTTCGGGAGGAACAGCCGACAGTACCGGTAATGGACAGACACATTACACTCTGAACTATGGTATCAGAATGAGTCATTGGAACTTCAACAGAGAAACCATTGTGAGTCCTCGTCTGTCGCTCGCCATCATACCAGCCAACCACGAGAATACAACTCTCCGTTTTGCGGCAGGTCTGTATTATCAGGCTCCATTCTTCAAGGAATTGAGAGATACATCTACGGTGAACGGCATAACCATCGCATCGCTGAACGAGAAAATCAAGAGCCAGCGAAGCATCCACTTCATCGCCGGCTACGACTATAGGTTCAAGCTAGGAGACCAACGCTATAAATTCTCTGCCGAAGCCTATTACAAGGCTTTGAGTAATCTGGTTCCTTATTCGGTTAGTAACGTGAAGGTAGTTTATTACGGACAGAACGAATGCAGCGGTCATGCGGCAGGACTCGACTTCAAACTCTACGGAGAATTTGTTCCGGGTACCGATTCCTGGCTCAGTCTTTCGCTCATGGATACCAAGATGAAACTGGGCGGCAAGAGCATCCCTTTGCCTACCGACCAGCGCTATGCCGTAAACCTCTTCTTCACCGATTATTTCCCGGGCAGCAAGAAGTGGCGCATGTCTTTGAAACTCGCCTTTGCCGATGGTCTTCCTTTTGCAGCACCCCACAGAGAGCTGGAGACCAACAGTTTCCGTGCCACTGCCTATCGCCGTGCAGATATCGGTATGAGTTATCAGCTGCTCGACAACAGCCGCCGGGAGAAGAAGACCTTCCTGAAGAATGTGATGCTGGGGGTAGATTGTCTCAACCTCTTCGGCATAGACAACGTAAACAGCTATTACTGGGTGACAGATGTAACCAGCCAGCAATACGCCGTACCTAATTATCTTACCGGCAGACAGCTCAATGCCCGCATTCTTTTGGAATTTTAGGACCAAATAATAGTGATTTTTCACATTATTCTAAATATTTAACCGTAGATAGTTCGCTATCTGCGGTTTTTTTCGTATCTTTGCGCCCGAATTATGCAATGACGGTTCGTCCGCTCATTCCATGGATTCAGGAAACCATTCTATAAAGAATAAAGAAATAATACATAATAATCAATTATGAGCAAACAAGTAGAAAAGATTAAGGAGCTGATCGCTAAGCGCGAACAGGCTCGTCTTGGCGGTGGCGAGAAGGCCATCGAGAAGCAGCATGCACGTGGCAAATATACCGCTCGTGAGCGTATCGAAATGTTGGTAGATGCCGGCAGTTTCGAGGAGTATGATATGTTCAAGTTGCATCGTTGCACTAACTTTGGCATGGAGAAGAAGCAGTACCTCGGTGATGGTGTTGTAGCTGGTAGCGCTACTATAGCCGGCCGTCTGGTTTACGTATATGCTCAGGACTTCACCGTAAATGGTGGTTCACTCTCTGAGACTATGGCACAGAAGATCTGCAAGGTAATGGATATGGCTATGACTATGGGTGCACCTGTTATCTGCATGAACGACTCTGGTGGTGCTCGTATTCAGGAAGGTATCTGCGCCCTCGCTGGTTACGGTGAGATCTTCGAGCGCAACATCCTCGCTTCTGGTGTCATCCCACAGATTTCTGCCATCATGGGCCCTTGCGCCGGTGGTGCCGTTTACTCTCCAGGTTTGACCGACTTCATCATCATGAAGGAGCAGACTTCTTACATGTTCCTGACTGGTCCTAAGGTTGTCAAGACCGTAACTGGTGAGGACATCGATGCAGAGCACCTCGGTGGTGCATCTGTTCACGCAACCAAGAGTGGTGTTACCCACTTCGCTGCTAAGACTGAGGAAGAGGCTATCGAGATGATCAAGAGCCTGCTCTCTTACATCCCTAGCAACAATACAGAAGAAGCTCCACGCGTAGAGTGCACAGACCCTATCGACCGCATGGACGATACTCTGAACGAGATTATCCCAGACGATCCTAACCAGGCATACGATATGTATAAGGTGATTGGTGCTGTAACCGATAACGGAGAGTTCTTCGAGGTTCAGCCTAAGTTCGCCAAGAACATCATCACTGGTTTCGCCCGCTTCAATGGTCAGAGCGTTGGTATCGTAGCCAACCAGCCAGCAGCTTACGCAGGTGTACTCGATGTAAACGCTAGCCGCAAGGCAGCCCGCTTCGTTCGTTTCTGCGATGCCTTCAATATTCCTATCGTATCTCTCGTTGACGTACCAGGATTCTTGCCAGGTACAGGTCAGGAGTACAACGCTGTCATCCTCCACGGTGCACAGTTGCTCTACGCTTACGGTGAGGCTACCGTGCCAAAGATTACTATCACATTGCGTAAGAGCTATGGTGGTAGCCACATCGTGATGGGTTGCAAGCAGTTGCGTGCTGACTTGAACTTCGCTTGGCCATCTTCAGAGATTGCCGTAATGGGTGCCAGCGGTGCCGTTGCCGTTCTCTGTGGTAAGGAAGCTAAGGCTAAGAAGGAAGCTGGCGAGGATGTAAAGGCATTCCTGGCTGAGAAGGAGCAGGAGTATACTGACAAGTTTGCTAATCCATATCAGGCAGCTCAGTATGGTTACATCGATGATGTCATCGAGCCACGTAACACCCGTTTCCGCATCTGCCGTGGTTTGGCTCAGCTCGCTACCAAGCGTCAGAGCTTGCCAGCTAAGAAGCATGGCTGTATGCCAATGTAATATAGAAATGTTGAATGTTGAGTGTAGAATGTTGAGTTATATACAGACTCAACATAACAGAAGGGCGCAAGCCTAATTCAACACTCAACAATCAACACTCAAAATTAAAGTAAAAACGAATGGATAAGAATATTTATGCTGCGATTGCCATGGCACTCTATGAGTACCAGGGCAATAACGTACACGACAAGGAGCCTGGCATCATCACTATCAAGCCACGTCAGACGATGTGGAACGCCAAGTTCTTGAGTTTAACAGCTAAACCATAATGTAATAGAAATGAAAGAGTTTAAATATACAATTGACGGAAAAGAATACAAGGTTCAGATTGACGCTGTTGAGGGTAACATCGCAAGCGTGAACGTGAATGGCGAAGCTTACAAGGTTGAGATGGAACAGGAGGCTGAGCCAGAGAAGAAGAAGGTTGTGCTCGGTCAGCCAGCTGCTGCATCTGATGATGCTGAGGCTACTCCAGCTGCCAACGTAAATACAGCCAATGCTGTAAAGGCTCCTCTCCCTGGTACTATCACCAGCATCGAGGTAGCTGTTGGTCAGGAAGTAAAGGCAGGTGATACTGTTGTCGTTCTCGAGGCTATGAAGATGCAGAACAACATCGAGGCTGAGAAGGATGGTAAGGTTACTGCTATCTGCGTTAAGCCTGGTCAGGCTGTGCTCGAAGAGGATGCACTCGTAGTTATCGAGTAAATCAAGAATTTGAGAATTATACTTCCGGATTCGGGATTATAATTCGGGTTCTTATAAAGAATATCAAAGGTCGCAAGCTGTTAATTGTTTGCGACCTTTTTCTATACTGCTGTATGAGCATAAACTGCTATACAAAGTAATTTTTTACTAAAGAAAAAAACATAAAGTACTATAAAATGATAGATTTAACAGAAGAACAGATAGAAAGATACAGCCGCCACATCCTCCTTCAGGATGTAGGCCTCGAGGGGCAGGAAAAGCTCCTCAATGCCAAGGTGCTCATCATTGGTGCCGGAGGATTGGGTTCCCCAGTTGCCCTCTACCTCGCTGCGGCTGGCGTGGGACATATCGGTATCGTGGATGCCGATGTGGTTGACCTCAGCAACCTGCAACGACAGGTCATCCACCAGACCAAGGACTTGAACACCCCTAAGGTGGAAAGCGCCAAGGAGAAGATGATTGCCATCAATCCTGATGTGGAGGTGACAACCTACCATACCTTCCTCGCCTCAGACAATGCCGAGGAAATCATCAAGCCATGGGATTTCGTCATTGATTGCACCGACAACTTCCCGGTGAAGTTCCTCATCAATGACGCCTGTGTGCGACTGGGCAAGGCATTCTCACATGGCGGCATCCTGAGATTCCAGGGGCAGACCTTCACCCATCTTCCAGGCACGGCTTGTTACCGTTGTTTCTTCAAGGAGCCACCTCCAGCAGGTGCTGTTCCTACCAGTAGCCAGGCAGGAGTCCTTGGTGCCATCGCTGGTATGCTCGGAACCATTCAGGCTGCCGAGACGTTGAAGTACTTCCTCGGTGTGGGCGAACTGCTCACCGACCGATTGCTCACCTTCGATGCCAAGACGATGAACTTCCGCACCATCAAGGTAAAGAAGCGTGCATCCTGCGAAATCTGCGGCGACCACCCTACCATCGATCATCTCATCGACTATGAGCAGGCTGCGTGTGATTTGAAACACCACTAAGATTTAGTGATTATTTTCGAATAAACACATATAACAAAAAGTAAAGTCACAATACCCAGCTCTATCAGCTAGGTATTGTGACTTTTTTTTCAGTACCGTCCCCAAGCCCAACAAAGAACAAAAACCTTGATTATAAGATACTTTATAAAACATTTCTCCCATTTTTCTTGCATGATTCAGATAATAATCGTAAATTTGCAGCAGATAAAATACGCAAGCTTATGAAAGAGAAAAGATATACATTGCCAGAAGAGCAGAAAGATGCAGCTTTCGCAGCAGAGCCTGCACCAGCCTATCACGGAAATGCCGCCATAGCACTTCCCGAGGATGAATGTGCAGAAGAAGATATTGACTGGAACAAGATTCCTGTTGGCTGGCATCCGGCTAATGAAGAAGAAGCCGTGGCTAGGATTGAAGCTATTGAGGCGGAGTATGAAAGGACAGGCAACGCTACAGATTTTGATGATTTTATAGAAGAACTTAAATCTGAAGGATTATGGCTCATATAAAATTACTAGACCCTTTCAAGAAGGAACTTCGAGATATGCTGATTTATACACTAGCAGAATTTGGAGTTACTTCGGTAAACCGGTTTAATAAAGAGCTTGATGACATCAAGCATCGCCTGATGCTTCATCCTCTTTCTTCACCCAGAGAGCCATTGCTTAAGCGATTCCACCGCCCTTACCATAGTGCGATTATCAAGGAGAATTGGAAGATTATCTATCGCTACGACGAAGCCAACGACCTCGTCATTTTCGTAGATTTATGGGATATGAGAAGAAGCCCTAGATATCTGATCAGACAATTCAAAAGAAAACTATAAAGGAAAAAGCTTATGAAGGAGAAAAGATATACATTACAAGAAGAGCAGCCGATTCCAGTTGGCTGGCATCCGGCCAATGAAGAAGAAGCCGTGGCTAGAATTGAAGCTATTGAGGAAGAGTATGAGAATGGGCAATATATTGATGCTGAAGAATTTGAAAAAGAACTAACAGCACAATACCCGTGGCTAGAAGATTGGAAGCGTTCTATCAGTATAGAAGATTTTAGAAAGAACTGCAAGAAGAAGCTGAAATCACTGTTCTTGACAAAGAATGGAATTTAACTTATAATGCACTTCGAGGATAAAGATTCTTTCTGATTTTTTGCAGATGGTTCAAGAACGGGCTGAAAGCCCAAAAGCTCTTAGCCCAGGGCAGCGCCCTGGGTATGCTAGCAATCAGCATTGCGCCCTGCAAGGGCAAAAGCTTTAAAAAGAGTTCCACTTATAATATATTCCCCACCTCTGACACTCAGAATAGGATTCTAGCGCCCCCGCATTTCACGGGGCCGCTAGAACTAAATACTGAATATCAATTTCATAATAAGCTAATCTCACTTACAAATTCCGTCTTTATTCCTCTTTATATGCCTCATACTCCTCACGAGAGATTGGAGTCTCCGGGTCAACAATCAAGACTTCATCATAGGTCAAGCCATAGAGGTGATAGACGAGGAAGTCGATTTGATTCTCCAAAGCAGAAGTGTCATTTTCTTTTTCTTGTTCTATTGCCTTTACCAAATTCTCTATTTCTAAACTACTTTTACTTAACACCATATCAGAAGGCATCGGAAATGTTTTTATATAAGCAGGTTTATAGCGATAGAATCCACCAGACATAACTGTTCCAGTATTTTGCATAAACCACCAACATAAACGAGAATTTAAAACAGCCATTAAGACCTTGTATGACACAAGTACATCGTCCTTTTTAACGTAACCATAAAGAGTAGCAGTTTGATAAAACACACCTTGTTCATCAAAGGAAAAGTTACCCCCCATAGAAATATCTGGAGCGATAAGTTTTGGTGAAGTCGCATAAGCTAACCCCTGCTTTCTACTTAATTGAAACCATTCATTATCAATATCAAAACGACCTTTTTCTCTTCTTCTAAGAATCGTTTCACATTTTTTTTAATAACTATAAGCCATAGGATACTTTTCAGATAAGTCATTCTCTTTAATAAGAGTCATATTGCCACTATTTCTCTCATATGGTAAAACTACATATCTCTGAGTATCTAAACTTCCATACAACTGCAAAAGTACGAAAAAAGAATTGGTTATAAAGCAGCATATATTCAAGGCTTTTGCCCTTACAGGGCGCAGGGGGACAACGTCTTAATACCCAGGGTGTTGCCCTGGGCTAGGAGCTTTTGGGCCTTCAGCCCGTGCTTGAACCACATGCAAAAGTTCAATGATTTACTTCTTAACCAGGCATTTTATACTCATGTCTAAGCTTCCAGATAGTTCATCATATCCTCCAATGTATCGAAGTTCTTGACATTTCCCCTCTTTACATCCATAATAGCCTCCAACAAATCGCCCTCATACACTGTGGTCTAGTATGCTTCTTATCATCCATAAAACGAACCAAACGTACATAGCCAGAGCGACAAGCCTTCGACTTTTCCTTCTTGGAACAATCAAAATCGTTCTTAAAATCTATAGTAATCTGCTTCATAATTATTTGGAATTTAAATTAAACATCTATTTTAATACTATCGTTGCATTTATTCTTTTCTCTTCACCCAAACCTTATGGCTGCCGCGGCCTAGTGAATCTATCGGCGAAGATTTATCACAGGTCAGCTCCTTCAGTTCCATAGAGGCGGCAGTACGGCTCAGGTTGTTGATGGAGGCATAATCGCCTAGGGTGAGGACTCCGTTCTTCTCTATCACCTCCAGGGCTCGGGCGATGCGCTCTTCCCTGGAATACAGCTGCTTACGGATAACCTTTACGCCACCCATATCACGCTCCAGGTCACGGTCGGTTTCACGCTTCACATCCTTGATAAACTCAGGAGACGCCTTGAAGTTGATGTCCTTCACTCCCACCTTGCGGTACGTCATCTTATCATCTGGATTCAGAATTTCCCTAGGCTTCTCATCCTCGAAAGCGAGGGAGAGGGAGAAGGTGCCGAAACCTTCCAGATTCACGTTGTAACCCATGGAGAGCATGTCTGTCAGCATATCAACCACATCGGTCAATACAGCCTCCGTGGTACTTTCCGAAATACCGCGATGGTAGTTCTGCATCATCTTGACGAACTCTTTTCGGGATAGTGTACGGTTGGTCACCATCTTGGGATAAACTCTGCGCTTGCCATCATAGCGCATATCCCCCATTTCCTGCAATTTGTACTTAGCCATATCAGTTTCCTTTCCTATTTTAGTTTATTAGTATTTCTTATTGCAGCAGCCTTTACATCCTATAGTATTTATTGTTATACTTAAGAAGAAAAGACCACAAACCTAGGAGAAAAAGTATTTAATCCTAGGAGAAACCTCCGTTCATAGACACTGAACCGACATTCAAAGTCTATGAACCGCCGTTCAAAGACACTGAACGGACATTCAATGTTTATGAACGAAGATTTCTACTATGCAAAGATACAACTTTATCAGATATAAAACAAGACTTTTCCTGAATATCTTTACTTTTCCGGCCATAATTCTTCGTTTTTTGAGCTTATTTCTTTGCGTATCCCAAATAATTGTGTTAACTTTGTAGTCAGATTGCAAGCCAAAAGCCAAAGGATTGCAAGCCAAAGACAAAGAAAAAGACTAAGATTAGACATTCTTATGAGTATGAAGATATTAGCAACCAGCGACTGGCACCTGGGCAACCTGTTTCACGGCAACGACCGTCTGCCGGAACACAAGCATTTCCTGAAATGGCTCCTGGAGCAGATAGCTGGACAAAAGCCCGATGCTCTCCTCATCGCAGGAGACATCTTTGATAACGGAAATCCATCGGCAGCGGCACAGACCGTTTATTACGAGTTTCTTGCCGATGCTACCCAATTGTGCCCGAACATGCAGGTCATCATTACCGCCGGCAACCACGATTCCGCCAGCCGACTGGAGGCTCCCCGTCCGCTGCTCACCCGATACCACGTGGAAATAAGAGGAAACGTAAGGAAAATCTGGCAGCAGGGAGAAAGCGAGGACGATGATAAAACCGGCGGACATTGGATCTATTCCTTCGATGACCTCATCATCCCCGTAACCAACGAGGCAGGAGAAGAAGTCATCATCCTCGCCGTACCTTTCCTAAGAAGCGATGTGGTGCAGAACGCCAGTTACTCGCAGGGAGTCAACGACTTTCTGAGAGAACTGACAGCTGAGGCTCGACAGAAATACCCGGGCAGGAAGTGCATCATGATGGCACACATGTACGCCAAGGGTTCGGATATCGCCAAGAAGGATGCGAGCGAGAAAATCATCATCGGCGGACAGGAGGAAGTGGACCTGGAAGGATGGAACGACCATCCCGACTATATGACTTGCGGACACATCCACAAACGGCAACATATCTGGAACACCGACTGGGCAAGATATACGGGAAGTATCCTCCCGATGTCGTTTTCCGAGAAAGACTACACCCACGGCATCGACCTCATCACCATAGAACACGGAGAAGAGGAGGAAGGAAAGGAAACCGGCAAGAGCAAGGAATGGAAAGTAGATTTTCTGGAATACAAGCCTCAGCACGCCCTCCGCATCCTGCCCGAAGATGAGGAAGAGCTGACCTTCAAGAAATGGCAGAAGCTCATCAATTCTAAACTCTCGGAGAGAACAGACGGCGAACTGAGCGACCATTTCGACTACGTGATGCTGAAGGTGAAACAGGAGAAACTATCCAGCGATGACATCAAGGAACTGGAGAAACTCGTCAACGAAAAGGATGCCGTGCTCTGCAAAATCCAGCGCATCATCCCGCAACTGGACCTCTCCACCATCCAGGGTTCCCAGCATATCACCAGCATAGAAGACATCATCAACCGTCCTCCGCTCGACACGCTGAAGGAAGCCTTCGCCATCAGGCACAACGCTCCGATGAACGAAAGACAGGAGAAAATGTTATCCGATTTATTAACGACATCATCATTATGAAATTCCTACAACTCGAAATACTCAACCTCGCTTCGCTTGACAAACAGGGAGGCGAGGTCATCAACTTTGAAGAAGGTGCCTTAGGCGAGAGTACCATCTTCAGCATCGTAGGTCCGACGGGAAGTGGCAAATCCACCCTCCTCGACGCCATCTGCCTTGCCCTCTACAACCGCGCCCCTCGCTACCCAAGAAAGAAAGGCGACAAGAATCAGAACATAGAGATTTTCGGAGAAGCTGATGCTAATGAAAACAACCGGTTAGCTCCTACAGATAGTCGAAACATACTGACCCGTGGCAAGAAAGAGGGTTACAGTAAACTCACCTTCCTTGCCAACAACGGCAGTATCTACCGCGCAGAATGGCACGTCAGATTCCAGCGAGTGCGCTACGAGAACGCCAAGACTGCGCTCTATAAAATCACGAGAAACGGAGAAGAGATAACAGAGGAAGCTGCCGACTGGAACGAACTGCCGAACATCATCGGACTCGACTACGACCAGTTTCTCCGTACCGTACTCATCGCCCAAGGCTCGTTTGCCAACTTCCTGACGGCGAAGGAAAACGAGCGGTACGAACTCCTGGAAAAACTCATCGGATGCGAGGAAACTTATACGAACATAGCTACTGAAATCAAGAAGGCGAAAGACCAGGCGACGGATACCTACAACCAGATGGCTGCATCGGTGGAAGCCGTAAAACAGAACCTGCTGAACGATGAAGAACTTGCCCATCTGAAGGAGGAAATCGCCCGGTTGGAAAAGGCTGAGAAGGAACTCGACAGCCAGTTGCAAGCCATTTCGAAAGACCTGCAATGGTTTGAGGAAAACGATAAGCAAATCAAGCAAATCGCTATCTGCCAGACTGATATGGAGCAAGCAGCAGAAGCCATTAAAGCGATGCAAGCCCAGATTCTCCGTCTGCAGTTGCACGATGAAGTACAGCCAGCCGTCAACCTACTGCAGGAAGTAGAACGACAGACGCAAAGCATCCACGAGCAGGAAGAAAAAATCCTGAAAGCGGAAGGGAACATCAAAAGTCAAGAGTCTGCCATCAGCGAAAGCGAGAAAACTCTCGCCAGTCTGAAGGAAGCAGTAAGCAAGGCACAGGAACAGCTGGAAAAGGCGCTGCCGGTCATCGCTGATGCAAGAGCGCTGAAAACAAAAATGGAAGCGGCTATGCCGAATCTGAAAGAAAAGAAAGAGGCATTGGAGTTGGCGCAGAAAGAGAATCTAACTGCCCAGAAAGACGTGGAGGAAAACGCCCGAAACATCCAAAAATGGGAAGCTGAAACGGAGAAAGCGAACCTTGCCCTCAAAACGACACAGGAAGAGATTGCCAAGCAGAAACAGCTTCTGCACGAAGCGACGCAAGCCGCTGAACAGGCTTGGGAGACGGAAAGAAATAAGACTGCCGGACAGAACATAGAGGAGCTGCAGAACAGCAAGACTGTAGCCGACAGGAAACTGCAGGATGTCCAGCAAGCCATCAAGGTTGTGGCTCATCTCGATACTGCCACAACAGAAAAGCAGAAGAATGAGGAGCGAATCCAGGTCTTGGGCAAGAGAAACGCAGAGATAGATGAAGCGCTGGGCAAGTTGACCATCGAGGCGCTGACCCAAGAGACCCTGACACTGAGAAATGCCTATACCCTCATGGTGAGTGAGAAATGGGAGATTCATCGTGCCAACCTGACCGAAGGCAAACCTTGTCCGCTCTGTGGCAGCACGACCCATCCTTATCATACCGACAACAGACAGTTTGAGGAAACCACTACAGAACTCTCGCAACTTCTGAAAGCCAAGGAGAATCTGCTGAAACAGCAGCAGAAAGAGGAGAAGGATCTTTCCGGCGAGAGAAAACAGAACGATGGCGAAGTACAGACGCTCCAGAAACAACAGGAAAAGCTGTCGGGAGAAATCGCAACTTACGAAGAGGAATGGAAGGCGCTCATCGCCCAGTATCCAAAGATTCCGAAGGCAGAGGCAGAACTGAAATCGCTCTTGCCTATCTATGAAAACAAGGCGAAAGATGCGAGCAGCAAACTGAGCCTGTTTAACAAGATTCAGAAAGAGATAGAACGGCTGACCCAACTCAAGGACAAGGCTGTGAAGGATGAAGCTGCGTATGAAAGCAAGGCTTCAACAATACAGAACAAAGCCCAAGAAAACACTTCAACCTGCGCCACAAAACTGGCTGAGCAGAAAGCACTTACCATTAACCTCATTTCACAGCAGAAGAGTAAGGAGGAGGCTTACGGGAAAGCCCTTCAGGCATGGAATAGCGCCAAGAAGGAAATGGAGGAATGGCAGGAGAAATATAAGCAGATTCTGAATGGCGAAGAACCTGATGCGGCTGAACAAAGACTGACAGCAGCAAAGGATGAGGCAACGAAAGCAGCAGATACTCAGAACGAGAACATCAACAAACAGAAGGCAGAACTCGCAAACAGTAAAGGTTCGCATCAAACTATGCTGTCTCAGAACAAAACGATGAAAGAGAATCTGCAAGCAAAGGAAAAGGAACTCGACCTTTGGATTGAGGAATATAACAAGCAGCTTGAAGAAAAGAGCATCGAAGGAAAAGACTCCGAAGAGGAAGGCATCGAGAAAAGAAGTATCGAACCAAGCCTTATCGACCGAAATACCATCCGAGAGATGCTTCACTCTGCCGAAGACTGGAATGCCATCCGTCGGGAAAAGGACGAAAAGGAGAAAGCCGTGGCTTCAACTACCGCCCTTTACCAGAGCGCAGAAAAGGCGCATCAGCAGCATTTGGAACATCAGCCTGCCCAAACCCGTGATGCTCTCCTAGCCATTCAGCAGGAGTATCAGGAGAGAAGCCAGCGCAACGAACTGATTGCTGCCAACGCCAGGATGCAGAACCATCAGGAAGCCGTGAAGCAGTTGGGTGACAAGGCTGAGGCTCTGAAGCTCGTAACGCAGGAAAAGGACGACTGGACAGCCATTACGGATGCCATCGGAGCAGACGGAAAGACGCTGCGCAAGATAGCCCAATGCTATACGCTCAGTTTCCTGATAGCGCACGCCAACCAGGAAATCAGAAAGTTCAACAGCCGTTACGAACTGCAGCAGGTAAAGCATTCGCTGGGCATCCGAGTCATCGACCACGACCGTGCTGACGATATCCGAGACACCACCTCCCTATCAGGTGGCGAAACCTTCATCGTGAGTCTCGGTCTCGCCTTGGGCCTGTCGGCATTATCCTCCCGCAACATCTCCTTCGAGAATCTGTTCATCGATGAAGGCTTCGGAACCCTCGACCCTGATACCCTAGCCACCGTCATCGACTCCCTCGCCATGCTGCAAAGTTCGCAAGGCAAGAAGGTGGGCGTCATCAGTCATACCGACACGATGAGCGAGCGCATCACCACCCAGATAAGAATTATCAAGAATGGCAACTCCGGCAGCAGCCATATCGAGATCTATCCTTAACCCATCGCAATTACACCTTAAATTATATAGTAATAAAACAAAAGAAAGGGTGTGCCATAAGTCCATGACACACCCTTTCTTTTGTTTCCATTGAATATTAAACCCTGTTTCCCTCTTTAGGGAAAACCACGGTTGGCTTGAAGGTCTTAGCCTCCTCAAAGTCCATCAGGGCATAAGCGATGATGATGACGGTATCGCCCACCTGCACCTTGCGGGCTGCAGCACCGTTCAGGCAGATACAACCGCTGCCACGCTCACCCTTGATAATATAGGTCTCCAAGCGCTCACCATTGTTGTTATCTACAATCAGAACCTTCTCGCCTGCTATCAGATTAGCAGCGTCCATCAAGTCCTCATCGATGGTGATGCTACCCATATAATTCAGGTTAGCCTCAGTTACGGTCACACAATGGAGCTTACTCTTCAATACTTCTATCTGCATTGTTCTGTTATTACTTGATCTGTTACGGATTAAACTTAATAAAGAATATCTATCGAGGAATTATCCCTTATACTTGATATGGTCGATGAGACGGATAGGAGTCTTACCGCAATAAACGGTGATGCAACCTACCACGTATGCACTATCCTCCCATGAAGAAACATCCTGCAGGCTGTCGCCATCCACAATCTGGAAATACTCTACCTCCAGACCCTCTACAGCATTGATGTCGGCAACTACCTTATCGTGAGTTTCCTGTACGGTATGAGTCTTGGCATACTCCACACTCTCCTTCAGAGCCTTATAGATGTTTGGCGCAATGGCACGCTCATCAGGAGCCAGCAAAGTATTACGGCTGCTCTTAGCCAAACCATCCTCATCACGGACAATAGGGCACTCAACAATCTGCACATCGCTGTTGATGTACTTCACGAGCTGCTTGATGACAGCAATCTGCTGCCAATCCTTCTCACCGAAATAAGCACGGGTTGGTCGAACGATATAGAAAAGACGGCTCACTACCTGACATACACCATTGAAATGACCCGGGCGCTTGGCACCCTCCATCACGGTAGAAACAGGTGGAAACTCAAAGTGGCGTGTATCTGGTGTAGGATACATCTCCTTCACCGATGGTGCAAACACATAGTCAGCACCACAAGCCTCCAAGAGCTTGCAGTCAGCATCGAGGGTACGAGGATAGCGATCCAAGTCACCCTGATCATTAAACTGTGTAGGATTCAGGAACACAGAAACTACAGTCACGCCATTTTCCTTTACACTGCGCTTAACAAGAGAGGCGTGACCCTCATGCAGCGCACCCATAGTTGGCACAAGGCCGATTTCCTTTCCCTCCTTACGACACATGAAGAGTTCGTTCTGGAGGTCAACAATCTTATTGAATACTTTCATCGTCATAATCTGTTTTCGGGTGCAAAATAACAACTTTTTTCTCAAATGAGAAAGAAAAAACCTAAAAATATGCGAATTATTGCCGAAAATAATGAATTTCGGAGAAAAAATGCCCCTATTTGAAGTTTTTTTTGTACCTTTGCACGTAATTCGTAAGAATAAAATTTAAATTTTATGGCAAAAAAAGTATTATTTATCAATCAGGAGATCGACCCATACGTAGCCGAGTCTCACATGTCAATCATGGGACGCGAACTGCCTCAGAAGATGCAGGAAGCAGGTTTTGAGATCCGCACCTTCATGCCTAAGTGGGGCACCATCAACGAGCGTCGCGGACAATTGCACGAGGTCATTCGCCTGTCTGGTATGAACCTTATCATAGATGATACAGACCATCCGCTGATCATCAAGGTTGCATCTATACCAACAACACGACAGCAGATTTATTTCATCGATAATGACGACTATTTCAAGAGCCGCCAGATGGGTACCGATGAAAACGGAAAGGAATATGCCGATAACGGAGAAAGAGCTATCTTCTTTGCACGTGGCGTATTGGAAACCGTGAAGAAGCTCCGCTGGCAGCCTGACGTGATCGTCTGCCAGGGTTGGGCTAGCGCAGTAGTACCTTTCTATGTAAAGACAGCCTACAGCGAAGAGCCTTCATTTGCAGAATCAAAGGTGATTACCGCTCTCTATACCAACGAACTCAAGGGTGAACTGGGTACCAACTTCAAACGTTGCGTTGCCTTCCGCGATGCCAAGTCTGAACTGCTTGACAGTTATCAGGACGACTTCGACTTCATTGAGCTCGGCAAACTCGCCATCGACTATAGCGACGGTGTGGTAGAAGGTGAAGAAGAAGCTACCCAGATTCTCGTTGATTATGCGAAGGAGAAGAACAAGCCTGTATTGGCTTATCCGGGAGAAGATATCCAGGAGCCATACGCAGACTTCATCAACAAGGTTTGTCCTGACGCAGAATAAAATTCCGACAACAGAGACACATACATTAAAGGATAATGAAAATTTTAAGACTCTTAACAGTATTAGTAATAGCAGCGCTTACTTTCGCTGCATGTGATGATACCACCGAGGGAATCGGTGGTAGCATCACTAATAAGATAGACAACATTAACATTTCTAACTCAGCGTTCAATGTTACCACAAAGTCTATAGTAGCAGATTCCGTATTGAGCCGCAACAACACGGGGCTCATCGGAAAGATGAAAGACCCGGAAACCGGCAACTATGTAAAGGGCGACTACATGACCCAGTTGAGCGTATTGCCTACTTTCTCTGTAGATACACTCGATTACATCAAGCAGGCAAACAAAGGTTCTATCGAAGCAGACTCATGCTACCTCCTGGTTTCATACAACGCCAGCTATGGTGATACTATCGCCCCAATGAAGGTGACAGCCTATGAGATGACAAAGCCGATGGCAGAAGATAAGGAGTATTACTCTAATTATGATGCCTTCAAGGAAGGCTGGGTAAACGAAAACAACCAGCATTGGAGCAGTAATTACAACTTGAGCAATACATCAGATGTCAAGAACTTCAAGATTTACTTGAATAAGAAGTACAAGAAAGATGGTAAGACATACAAGAACTATGGTTCTTACATCATGCAAACATACGCAGAACATCCTGAGTACTTCAAGACCAACTACAAGTTCCTGCACAACGTCTGCCCTGGCTTCTATATCAAGAATGTAGGCGGTACGGGCAACATGGCTAAGATCTGGAATACAGAGCTTATCTTCTACTGGACCCGCCACAAGACCATCAAGGCAAAGGACGGCGTTACAGACAGTACAGCTGTAAGCATCGGATACAACCGTTTCGATGGTACAGAAGAGGTATTGCAGCTCAACAAGATTGAGAACGATACCGAGAACTTGAAGAAGTTGGCAAGTAAGGATCAGGAGAAATGTACTTATCTCAAGTCACCGGCAGGTATCTTCACCGAGGTTACCCTCCCTATCGAAGATATCATGAAGGGACATGAGAAGGATACGCTCAACACAGCTACCATCTCTTTCCCACGACTCAACAATGACAACGAAGACAACCCATACAACTTTGCTACACCAAGCACCATCCTGATGGTTCAGAAAGACAGTTTGCAGTCGTTCTTCGAAAAGAGCAAGTTGGCTGACAACCGTACTTCTTATACGGCAAGCTACAGCAATACCGGCACCTACAAGAATGCCTATACATTCCAGAATATCGCCAACCTGGTTTCTGCCATGTATAAGAACAAGGGCAAGGGGGAAAACTGGAATAAAGTAGTACTGGTTCCTGTAAACGTCATCACAACCACACAGGGCTATACTACCGTCATCTCCAAGATCAATCACGATATGTCACTCGCTTCCACCCGACTCATCGTGGGTACGGATGATCCTAACAAGGATTATACCACAGACGAGAAGACTGGTAAGAAGGTGGCATCTGGTCCGATCCGAATCAAAGTGATTTACAGTAAGTTTAAAGAAGAATAAGCATTCATAACGCAAAGTAAAAAAGGAAACGAAACATGGCAGATAATTTTTTGGAGCGTCATCGCGAAGAATACGAAATACGCAAGGCTGCATGGCTCAAGAAGAAGAAACTATTCATGAAGTCAGGCAAGAAACAGAAGCCCCAGACACAGATGCCACGTCCTGAAGACGAAGCGTTATAAACACGAAAATATTCAGAATCCTGAGAAAGAGGGTGTATCATAAAACATTTGATTGTTTATGATACACCCTCTTAACTTTGCCGGTTAATCCTTAAAAACCGCCGCATAAGTACAATAAAAGCCATTTAATACAAAATAAAGCAAAATTAATTTGGAGTTTACCCATTTTTTTTATATCTTTGCATTGTGAACTTAAAAGTATTTAATATTAAACAGACAAAAAGCAATAAAATAAAAATAATCAAGATATTAGTAGAGATACTGGTCTATGGGTTTAACTTTTCTAAGAACTTGCATTTAAGGATACAAGATATTTGCAGGATACAAGTTACTTGCAATATATGAGATACTTGGTTTATGTTTATAGATAATGGAGAAATTACTCTCATAAAGAATTTGTTTTTAAGTTTAAACAAAAATGCTAAAGTTAGATGTTAGTAATTATAAGTCCCCGTAGTGACCGTGAGGCTACTGCGGGGACGCTTTTTCAATTTATAGTATATAGAAACAAAAAGGGCAAGACCAGAGATGGTCTTGCCCAATCTATTTTTATAACTCTTTATCTATATTATAAGATTCTACCTGTAAGAGAGAACTTCAAAACAGGATAAACCTTCAAGTCTTTTACGAACTTAGAGAGATCATCCTCGCCAGCATCTTCCAATGCCTTATTGATATCTATCTCGTTACCATTCTGGTAAACCTTGAGCTTGCCCATGAACTGGCAACCCAACTCAAAGCGGCAACCGATACGGTTCTTAGGTACCAGACGACCGAAACCTAAACCAAGGTATGGACGAACATTCTTGCAACGGATATCGCCCTGAACATTATAGTTCTCATCGAGCTCCAAGTTGTAACCACCCAAGTTGGCTGATATAGCCTTACGGAACTGATTCTTCAATTCAGGAGTAGGCAAGTTCTCAGAGAACTGACGAAGTTCATCGGAAGAACCATTTACCTCAGCAATCTTCTCACCACCAATTGACAAACCAGCAGCGATAAAGAACTTGCTGCCACCACCGAATGGATACAGATTAGCCTTTACATTAAAGGTGGTACGGTCAAATGAGCCTTCTGCATGAATGGTTGCACCGGTTGGATAAGTAACATTAGGTAGTTGAGGCAAAGAACTGGTATTGACATCTACATCCAAATCACCAGACAGTTTGAAAGATGGCATGATGTTCACACCTGCTTCTACCTCAAGGAAGTTAGTAACAGGAGCAGCCACACCAACACTAATACCCTCGGTACCTGCACCCACGTTAAGACCTACATGGTTAAAGATACCGCGCTTGTAATCGCTCTGTGCCATTACACTTCCTACACCAGCAAGCAGAATTACTGCCATCATCATTAATTTCTTCATAATCGTTCTGTTTATAAGTTAAATATTAAACTCTTTTTTGCATATCGTTCGTAAATATGCTATAAATATAAACAAAAGTTACAAGAAGAACAAATAATTATAAAAAAAATTAAGACTCTTTAGTACTTTAGCATACTAAAGAGCCCTAATATATTATTAAAAACGCAAAATCAGACTACTGAACTTAATCTACTACCGTAAACTTGGCATATTTCAGCAGAAGCTGTTTGGTGCCAGAATGAACGAACTCAACCGTAGCCTTCGTATTCTCACCAGTACCTTCAATTTTCAATACCGTTCCCCGTCCAAAACGCTGATGTTCAATCTTCATTCCCTCCTGCAAACCACAAGAAGAACTGCCAGCAGATGAAGCTGTAGAAGAAGAAACTGATGCTGCAGAAGATCCAATACCGCAAGAAGCAGGATGAGAAGAATGCGCCTCCATATAACGTTTAGCTGCATTCAGCGCTCTAACAGACTTGAAATTACCTTCAGAGAGAGATGAGCGTCCGGAAACAGATGAGCGTCCGGAAGTACGTGAAGTCTCAGGTTCATCATCAAAGAGAGAAGGCTTAGGATCTGCTACAAACTGCGATGCTACCGGTTTGGAATTCTGATACCTGCTACTGTATCTAGGCTGCTCAGCATCCTCCCACGGTCTGCGAGGACGTTGCGCTCTCGCCCACTCCGGCTGGTCAGACATAGAGCCAAACAAGCTTCCACCAGCCTCATCCTGACTATCTATCAACTTGCCGTCAATCTCATCGATAAACCGACTCGGATTATCAAACTCCATCTTGCCATATCGCCAGCGGTTCTTGGCGTTCGTCAAGATACAATGTTTCTCAGCTCGCGTAATGGCTACGTAAAGCAATCTCCGTTCCTCCTCCAGTTCTCGAAGCGAAGCAGCAGAAAGCGGACTTGGGAAGATATTCTCTTCCAAACCAACCACGAAGACCGTAGGAAACTCCAGACCCTTGGCTGCATGAACCGTCATCAGAGAAACACGAGGTTCATCCTTATCACCATCGCTGTCTGCATCGGTAAGCAGTGCCACATCCTGCAGATAATCCTGCAGGAAGAGTTCATCGAACCTACCCTCTTCACGGCGTTCCTCCACAAAAGCCGACATACCGCTCAAGAATTCCTCCAGGTTCTCCTGACGTGCCAGATCATCGGCATCCTTGCCCGACATGATATCCTGACTGATACCACTCTCCTTGATAATGGCATCACCCAATTCATAGACATCCGTGGTTTGAGCCCGTTCGATAAACGAAGAAATCAGCAATCTGAAGGTTTCCAGCTTGTTCATCGTACCCTTGTTTACCGCCAGTCCATACCGCTCAGGGGCACCGATTACCTCCCAGAAACTCACCTGGTTCTGATGGGCACAGTCAGCAATCTTCAGCACCGTAGTAGCCCCTATTCCTCGTGCCGGATAGTTGATGATACGCTTGATAGCCTCTTCATCATCCGGATTCGCCACCAGACGGAAATAAGCAATAATATCCTTAATTTCCTTGCGCTGGTAGAAACTCAGTCCGCCGTAAATGCGATAAGGAATACCCTGCTTTCTGAACTCCTCCTCGAAGCTGCGGCTCTGGGCATTGGTACGGTAGAGAATGGCAAAATCACTATACTGGCAGCCATCCTCGCGCCGGATACGCTTCACGTCCTTCGCCACAATCGCCGCCTCTTCCTTGTCGCTGTAAGCAGGCTTATACTGAATCTTCTCACCCTTCGCATTCGCGCTGAACACATCCTTAGGAATCTGGTTGCGGTTATGCTTGATCAGACTGTTAGCTGCCTCAACGATGGTCTGGGTAGAACGGTAGTTCTGTTCCAGTTTGAAGAGACGCGTTCCCTGAAACTGGCGCTGAAAGTTGAGAATATTATCGATATTGGCACCACGGAAACTATAGATACTCTGCGAGTCATCACCCACGGCACAAACACGCTGCTTCTCCTGACAGAGTTGCATGACGATAGACATCTGAACGTGGTTGGTATCCTGATACTCATCCACCAGGACATAATCGAAGCGGGCGGCATATTTGTGGCGAATATCCTCATGCTCCCTGAAGAGCTGATAGGTAAGCGTCAGCAAATCATCGAAATCCATGGCATTGGCCTGCTTGCAACGCTGCACATAAGCCACGAAAATCTTACCAACTTCAGGCATCTGCGCACGCTTGTTCTGCTCGAAGATAGCCGCATCGCTCTCATAAGCCGCAGCACTCATCAGGTTGTTCTTCGCCATCGAAATCTTGGCATGAACGGCAGCAGGCTTATACTTCTTATCATCCAGTCCCATCTCCTTCACAATCGCCTTAATCAGCGAGCGCGAATCACTTTCGTCATAAATGGTAAAGTTGTTGTTGAAGCCGATATGCTCGGCCTCCGCTCTCAGGATTCGGGAGAAGATGCTGTGGAAAGTACCCATATAGAGATGCTGTGCGAGATCATTTCCCACCAGTTTTCCGATACGTTCCTTCATCTCTCTTGCTGCCTTGTTGGTAAAGGTGAGCGCCATGATGCTCCAGGGTTTCATGCCCTGGCTCAGGAGATAAGCTATTTTATAAGTAAGCACACGCGTTTTACCCGAACCTGCACCGGCTATCACCAGCGAAGGTCCGTCAATATATTCTACCGCAGCACGCTGCGCTTCGTTCAAGTCTTTCAGTAAATCCATGAATCAATATTTGAGGCAAAAAACTATTTTAAGGTCACCCCTATCAACTATAAACTATAAACTAAGTATTACTTTCCCCTATATCCGCCCACAGCCGTGCCCGGGTCGAAATCTTCGCCCTCACGAGGGAAGGTAGGGATAAATCTCATCTGATGTTCAATCTGTCGCTGGCGCTTCTTCATATAAGCGCTAGGATGCAGCGAACTGAATTTGCGCGGATTAGGAAGTGTAGCTGCTATCAGCGCACACTCGCCACGAAACAGATCTTTCGCTTTCTTGTCGAAATGATATTCTGCAACCGCATCCACACCATAGATACCCGGTCCCATCTCAATGCTGTTGAGATAAACCTCCATGATGCGCTGCTTGCTCCACATCATTTCGATGAGGAAGGTAAAGTAGACCTCAAATCCCTTGCGGGTCCATGAACGGCCAGGCCACAGGAAGACATTCTTAGCAGTCTGCTGACTGATGGTACTGGCTCCATGCACCTTTCCACCACGTGCATTATTCTTCGCCGCACTCTCGATGGCATTGAAGTCGAAACCGTGATGCTTCAGGAATCTCGCATCTTCGCTCGCCATTACCGCCACTGGCATGTGAGGCGAAATCTTATCCATCGAAACCCAATGATGATGCAGGGTAATACTCTCTCCATCAGCTACTTGCTGGAAGCATCGGATAAACATCAGAGGAGTGACATACACAGGAATGAACCTATATGCCACTACAGCAAGAATGGTGGTACTGAAAAACAGCACCACCACCCATTTTACTATATTCTTGATTTTCTTCAAAATCATCTATTTAGTTTTTCCCTTCCGGGAGCATGAAAGTTATTACTTCAATGTACCGTTGTTGGCTGCGTTAACCATAGCCTGGCTAGCATACATGTAAACCTCTACACGATGGTTCTGGGCGCAAGCAGCAGTAGTATTAACAACAGGGTTAGCAGAACCAAAACCCTGAACATTCTTTACCTGACGGCTGGTAACACCGCAAGAAGCGAGATAGTTGTAAACTGCCTCTGCACGCTTCTGGCTCAAAGGCAAGTTGATACCATCATTACCTGTAGCATCGGTATAACCCTGGATAGAAACCTCGCAGTCGGTATTGTTCTTCAATACACCGGCAAACTGAGCCAAATCAGTCTTTGCGCTGCTGCTGAGAGTAGAACCGTTAGTTGGGAAGAGGATACCAGAAGCAAATGTTACCTTAACAGCAGACAAGCCATTGGCATCTGTTACAGTCTCAACCTGTGCATTCTTCACCCGTTCAGCCTCAGCCTTCACCTTATCCATGTGCTTTCCGATGAGGTTACCAGCACCGCCACCAACAGCTGCACCGATAGCAGCACCAACAAGTGCACCTGTACCACGATGGCTATTATTGAGCAATCCACCAACGATAGCACCCAGAGCTGCACCAGAACCGGCACCTACAGCTGTACCAGTCTTCTGATTGGTTCCACAACTTGAGAAAAGCAAGCACAAAGAGAGGCCTGCAACTGCAAAATTAGTCTTTTTCATTTTAAAATCTCCTATATTTATGTTATTTAATTGCAAAGATAACTCTTTTTTCTCCATAATGGAGAGTTTTCTAATATTTTTTTGTATTTTTGCATGCAAATTTAAGGGTATTTGTCGAAATAGAGCTAGGAAATCACCTATTTGGGGGTGGAAAATCCCTAAAAGTTGGATTTCAGACACCTGCAGACAGATGAACTGCCGGCAGCAGATGATGAAGGCTCAAGCTTATACCTTAATATATAAATAACAGAAGAAATAAAAAACAAAATAAATAGAAAAAAGCAATATGGCTAAAGAACTCAAGAATTTAACCAAGCGCGCTGACAACTACAGTCAGTGGTACAATGATTTGGTAGTAAAGGCTGATCTCGCTGAGTTGTCACCAGTTCGTGGTTGTATGATTATCAAACCATACGGTTACGCTATCTGGGAGAAGATGCAGCAGCAGCTCGACAAGATGTTTAAGCAGACAGGTGTACAGAACGCATACTTCCCTCTCCTCATCCCGAAGAGTTTCTTCTCTCGTGAGGCTGAGCACGTGGCAGGTTTCGCCAAGGAGTGTGCCGTAGTTACCCACTACCGCCTCCGTTCTACAGAGGATGGCAAAGAGGTTGAGGTTGATCCTAACGCAAAGCTCGATGAGGAGCTCATCATCCGTCCTACTTCTGAGACCATCATCTGGAACACCTATAAGAACTGGATCCATTCATGGCGTGATCTCCCTATCCTCTGCAACCAGTGGTGTAACGTAATGCGTTGGGAGATGCGTACCCGTCCGTTCCTCCGTACTTCTGAGTTCCTCTGGCAGGAGGGTCATACCGCTCATGCCACTAAGGAAGAGGCTGAGGCAAAGGCTCAGGAGATGCTCAAGGTTTACGCTGACTTTGCAGAGAACTACATGGGTGTTCCTGTATTGCAGGGTGTGAAGAGTGAGACTGAGCGTTTCGCCGGTGCTCTCAACACTTATACCATCGAGGCAATGATGCAGGATGGCAAGGCTCTCCAGAGTGGTACTTCTCACTTCCTGGGTCAGAACTTCGCCAAGAGTTTCGATGTAACATACTTGAACAAGGAGAACAAGCCTGAGTATGTATGGGCTACTTCATGGGGTGTTTCTACCCGACTGATGGGTGCCCTCATCATGGTTCACAGCGATGATAACGGTCTGGTATTGCCTCCAAAGCTGGCTCCTATCCAGGTGGTTATCGTTCCTATCAACAAGGGCGACGAGCAGTTGGCTCAGATTACTGCTAAGTTGCAGCCTGTCATCGACCAGCTCCGCGAGTTGGGCATCACCGTGAAGTATGATGATAACCCTGCCAAGCGTCCTGGCTTCAAGTTCGCTGACTATGAGTTGAAGGGTGTTCCTGTACGTCTGGCTATGGGTGGCCGTGACTTGGAGAACAACACCATCGAGATTATGCGTCGTGATACCTTGGAGAAGGAGAACGTAAGCTTCGACGGCATCGTTGAGCGCGTAAAGAATATGTTGGAAGACATCCAGAAGAATATCTTCGAGAAGGCTCGTGCTTACCGTGATGCTCACGTTTATGAGTGCGACAACTACGAGGAGTTCAAGGAGCGTGTGAAGAATGGTGGTTTCTTCCTCTGCCATTGGGACGGTACAGCCGAGACCGAGGCTAAGATTAAGGAAGAGACTCAGGCTACCATCCGTTGCGTGCCTTTCGCTTACGAGCAGACTCCAGGTGTAGATATGGTAAGCGGCAAGCCAGCCGTAGCCCGTGTCATCATCGCAAGAAGCTATTAATCATTCCCGGTGTCGGGAAATTCTCCTGACACCATAATATATTTAATATGAGGCAGTTGATACTATACATCCTTTTTCTGGTGTCCATGGTCTTCTCAGGCTATGGAGAGGTATCTGCTGCCTCTATTTCTTTTACTCCCGAGGATTCTTATACCGAAGATGCAAGCCATAAGAAAGATGGTTTGACAAAGGTAGAATATGACAAGAGCCAGCCTGAGGCACAACTTGAAAACGCTTCACAGCTTGCTTACCGCATCTGTAGCAGCCGTCCGCAGCGCTTATTGCCAAGTGGCAACATGCACAACAGTCAGACTGCCAGTAGATTGCTTACAAATAGAATCCGTTATTTATCATCCCTTTTATCAGCTATAGAAGGTGGCATGGAGCCTTTCCGGCAGGAAACTGCCCCAATCCACTTTGATGTCGCCAGCAAGTATTATGTCATTTGCCTGCGGCGTCTGCTCTGTTAGTGCTTATTCTTTTCTCTTTTTAAAATATCATATAGGTTTATCGCATCTTTCCTAAGATTTGCGATAAGACTGGTTACACCCCTATTCAAAACAAAAAACAGTTCAATATATATTATTTTTCAAGAATTAAGAATAAGCAAATAACAGTATAAAATTATGGCAAAGATTAATCATTTAGAGATGGGTGCTGATGTTTTGGCACTCCAGGATGTACAGGTAAAGAAAGGTTTCATGGGTTTGACAGTCAAGCTCATCTATCAACCTACCAACAGTGTGATTAAGATAAAAGAGAAGGAATATTCTGCAGAGGATGGAAGAAAACTTGAGAATATCCTCAGCGCAGCCCCAAAGGATGTAGAAACAGCGATCAGCAACTTCCCTGTTTCTGCCATCAGCATGGGTAATATTAAGTTACAGGCTTGCATCTCTGACGACCACCAGTTTGTTGCCACACAGCTCCTTGCCTTCAAGGATTTCGGTTACAAGCCGGTTACAGAGATGAAGACCTATACAGGAAAGACAGCCGAGGCTTTCGCTCAGTTGTTTTAGTTATATCACAGTTTCGGGACAGGGGACAGAACGATTCCTCTGTCCCTTTTTTATTTTATAGGTATAGGATGAAATCTTTATTTGAAAGAAGGCGGTTCATTCCCCTCTTCCCAATTACGGTAATGCTTAGGCGACAGACCGGTATGTTTCTTGAAGAAGGTTCCGAAGGCTGAAGCATTGGGAAAACTGAGTTCATTGGCTATCTGCTGTATCGTCTTCGTGGTGTTCTTCATCAGATAGATACTGCGACGGATCATCGCCTTGAAAAGCAACTGCTGGACCGTCTGACCGCAAACCGACTTGACCAGTACCGACAGATATTTCGGTGTAAGACAGAGTTCGTCTGCATAGAAAGCCACACTGCGCTCACGCATATAGTTCTTCTCTATCAGCAGTACCAGCGACTCAAAGATGGCAATCTTCCGTTCCATCTCCTTGCCGGCAGCCTTGAACGATGCCGAGAAGATGCTGCACAACCTATACGTAACAGCCATCAGCAACAGTTTCTGCTCATGCACACAATAGGCATCCAGTTCACCACTCTTCTCTTTTTCCTGCTCCAGCTTCCTCAGCATCAGGGCATAGGAAGTGAGCATATCCTCATAACCCGTCTTCCTGACATGGCAGGGTTTGGGATAAATCGTAGCATAAAGACGCATGGTAACCACGGTATTGCCCAACATGTGACGAATCTGTTCAGCACGGTAAAAAAGAAGGGTATATTTAAGGTTCTTGCCCGTTTCCTGCACATGAAACATCACTCCTTTGGAGAGGAAAACGGTCTCACCCTCAGATGCAACAAAGGATGTTCCGTCTACGCAGAAACGGAACATCCCCTGATGACAGATTACGATTCCGACATAGTCGGAGTAGAAAGGCTGCATCAACAGCTGAGGAAACTCATGAGCCTCGTATATGATGATATTATCTGTTATTTTCATGATGAATATGGGTCTGTTATCTTCAGATTTAACTGCGAAGATAACAAAAATATCCATTCATCAGATGAGCAGCCTGTATCTTTTATGATATTTTAGCACTCCCCTACCTTCTTCCCAGGGATTTCACATCTACATTCTTCAGCAGATACTCACGCGTCAGTTCCCCGATATTGCGCTTGCGCCAAGGGAGAACGAGCATCAGTCCGGCACACAGCAGACAGCCGTAGAAGGTCCAGCCTGCCATCTCCTTGATACTCACCAGCGTGGCCTGTACCTGTACCTTTCCCTTCGTACTCATGGCCGCCATGTTCTGCGCCTCGGTTACACTCTTGCCCTGATATTGCATGCCTCTCACCGTCTGGTCGTAAGTCTTTGCCGTCTCGATGTTCGTGCGGTCGTAATCCTGGGCAAAGCGGGTTACATAATACTGCTGTCTGTGCTGAAGCACATTGGTATAGAGCGCAGAGCCGATGCAAGGGGCAATGACCATACGAACGGTAAGCATGATGCAAACCCAGGTTGACATGAAGCGGTAAGGCATGCGCTGGTTGGCTATCGTAGAGATGAGCGAATAGAGCAGCATCATTCCCGTAGAACGGATGATGATAGGCCATTTCATACGCTCATACATACCGTCGTTCTGTACCTCGAAATACATGTACAGCGCATAGGCTCCGATAAAGAGGAAGCCCAGACAGTACATCCACTTCAGGTGAACATTCTTGACTCGGGCGATGACTGCGAATATCAGTCCCACGGTATAGCCCACCATCACCCAGTTGCCTAGCGTGGCGTTCTGCCAGTTATCTATCTTCATGCTCACATTGGTGAACACGTTGACAAACATGGCGCTCGAATTGCAGACCATCAGCAGGAAGAAGAGCAGGATGCCGTAGTTGATGACCCTGAGCTGGAACACCTCCATGATGAAATAAGGTGAACGCCGCGTCTTCTCCAGATAGATGAACAGAGCGGTAAAGATAAGACAGACCACCGAAGAAAAACGGATGGTAGGATCATCAAACCAGTCGAGCGTCTTACCGAAAACCATGACGTAAGCAAACGAACAGAGCATGATGCTGAACACCGTAACATTGCCAAACTTCGACATCGTTATCGGGAACTTAGGCATCGGATACTTATGATAAGGCATGGTGAAGAACACGATGATGATGCCTGCCAGCATGAATGCCATCATGAAATGATAAACATACTGCCACTCATAGGCATAGGCAAGCCATGCCGTTAGCCAGGTTCCCAACTGTCCGATAATCATGAAGAAGAGATAGATAACCGGCTGCGAAACCATCTTCTCCGAATCTACCGCATCCCATGCTTCCTCGGTAGTAGGCTCGCATCCCGGCGTGATATTCCTCGTAGCCTCTATTCCGAAACCATATCTGATGAGCACGAAGAGATGCGCCATCAGCAGCGTCTGGCGGACAAAACCCATCAGCAGACTGCACAGTCCGAGTATGAACAGCGAGTCGGTCTGGGCACACACGAAACTGAGGATAAAGAGAATGGAGAAGCCCACGATACACATCATCTTCTCTCTACGTATGCACACCAGATCGTAGAAGAACGGCGAGAAAGCCGCCATTCCTATCGAGGTGCAGAAGCCCGCAAAGGCGATGTATTCCGACTGGATGCCGAGCCCGCTCATCATCTCGCCGCTGTTGGCAGAATAAACGCCACTCATCGTAATCATCGGCACGAAGAGGATGATCATGAAGATGATGCCGAGCGGTTTGGGCACCCAATCATAAAACGGATAATTCTTATATTCTTCTTCCATATATTACTTCATTTCCATCTAGCTGTTTTTTACTTTCTCTCAGCCTTGACAACCACCATCATGCCGGCAGCAAGATGCTCATTATCCTCTTTGCTGAGGTTGTTGAAATCGATTCTTACAGGCACACGCTGCTGAATCTTGACAAAGTTGCCAGCCGAATTGTCTGTAGGTACCAGCGAATATTTCGAACCGGTAGCACCAGAAATGGCGGTCACCGTACCCTCAAACTCCTTGTTACTGATGGCATCTACGGTCATACGCACCTTCTGTCCTACATAGAGATTCTCTATCTGGGTTTCCTTATAGTTGGCAATCACCCATTTGTTGTTGGTTGGAATAATGTAGGTAATGGTGGTTCCTGCATTTACCATCTGTCCCTCCTCGATAGAGCGGCGACCCAGTTTACCATCACAAGGGGCCACAACCACACAGTAAGAGAGATTCAGCTTTGCCATCTCTACGGCAGCCTCGGCACGCTCGATGGAGGCAGCCACATTCTGCTTGCGAGTAGTTACCTCGTTTACGCCCTTATAGGCAGCAGCCTGCTGCTTCTTTACCCCTTCGAGTTTCTTCTTGGTGGCTGCATATTCTACCTCCAGCTGTTCGAGCTGGATAGGAGTAGCCGCCTTCTTTTCTACCAGGTTGCGATAGCGTTCGCAGTCCTTGGCTAGTTTGGCAAGTCGTACATTTATTTCATCGATAGATGCCTGATAGATAGAAGCTGATGTCTCGGTGGTCTGCTCTGTAGCGTTGATGACATTGGCTCCTGCCTTGGCATCCTTGAGGGCTGCTTCAGCCTCCATCAGACGAATACGATACTCCCGGTCGTCGAGCACAAGGAGGGTATCTCCCTTGTGTACTTCCTGATGTTCTCTGAAGTATACCTTGGCGATATAGCCGGATGCACGGAGATTAACCGGTGAGATATATTGCTCTATCTGAGCATCATTGCTCGTTTCGTTAGAGTTATAATCGAGGAAGAGGCATACGATTTTCCAGAGTCCGAAAGCCAGAATAGCAACACCTATCAGACTGGCAACAATCTGTCTTATGCGCTGCTTCTTGAGTTTCTTCCTGGTTTCTTCGTGAGATACCTGTGTAGCCTCTGCTGTTTCTACATTTTTATTTTCGTTCTGTTCCATAGTTTTATTGTAATTTGGAATCAGGGAATATGAAGTAAACTTTTTTACATCCCGTTTTCCTGTTTATATTTTATTTTTTAATGATTTATTCTTCTCCGTTATTTAGCAACCGAAATCTGGTTGAGCTGTCCAGTCAACTTGAGCAGCGAGAGATTGGCAACCTTGTAGCGATAGTAGGCTGTGAGATAATTGTTCATCGCCTCACTCATGCGCATCTCGTCCTGCAGCACCGCTGTCATCGAAGCCACACCCTCCTTATACTGGTCGGCCGTTACGTTGTAAACATCCTGCGCCATGGTATAATTATCAAACTGTTTCTTGTAGTTGCGCTGACTGTTGTTCACCTCGCTCACCGCATTCATATAGTTTGCCTGCAGTCCCTTCAGGGCGTCCTCGTAACCGATACGTGCATTCTCCTCCTCTATCTTCGCCTTTCTGATTTTAGAACGCTTTTCAAAACCATCGAATACAGGCACTCTCAGCTGGATGCCCAGACCGTTGGAACCATACCAGTGGTTTGACTCGCCCGAATGAATCCAGTGATCTATCCTATCGGTAAAGGCAGAATACATCAGATTTCCGGTCAGCGAGAGCGATGGCAGATAGCCGTCCTTGGCTAGTTTGGTCTGCTTCTGGGTGAGCAGTTTCTTCTGTTCCAGCAACTGGAGTTCGTAGAGTCCCGTATCCAGTCCGTCAGCCTTCACCATCTCTATCTTTCCCGGATCTACGGCAGTCACCTTCATCTCCTTCTCGGCAGGATAATCTATCACATACTTGAGCATGGTATACTGCTGTTCGAGCATGGCGATAGCATTATCGCGCTGCACGGTGAGGTTCTCGATATTGAGATTCACACGCTTCAGATCTACCTCCAGACTCATCTGGTTGTCATAGAATGCCTGGGTGATGTTTCTGAGTTCTACCAGTCGCTTGATGTTGTCATCCGTCAGACGAATCTGCTCAGATGTGTTCTGCGCCATGTAATACATCTTGGCAGTCTGCACGATGAGGTCTTCACGCGCCTTCTCATAAGAGAGTTGGTTGAGTTTATCGGCAATCTTGGTGATGTCGATGGCGGTAAGAATCATCTGGTTATACAGTGGCATCTGCAATTGTACACCCGCCGATGCATTATACTGCAACGTCTTGGTTACATTATAAGGCTTGCCGTAAGCCGAGCCGTCGGTAACCGAAACAGGTGGCGTAAAGTTGTCGTTGAGCTGTGCCACCGCATTGATCTGCGGATAGAGTTTAGCCTGATTTTCGCTGATAGCGTACTTTCCCTTAGCTATTTCGTTTCGGCTGCTCTGGAGCGACAGGTTGTTATCCACTGCCATCTGCAGACACTGGCTGAGCGTAAGCGTCTCCTGTGCGCCAAGAGTATGGAAAGCTCCGAGCGCGAAACATAAGATGATTATTTTCTTCATTTCTTCTTAATGATTTCTATTGATTTACGTTTCATTTATTATCTGGGTGCAAAGGTACGGCTTTTCGGTGATAAATGACTATTCACATCTTATCACAATATGTTCAAAATTTCCGAAAATAACAGGATATGGTTCAGTATCAGCCTCATCGGCCTACTGGCTTTCAGCTATGCGCTTCTCCAAAACCTTCTTCAGGTTATCAGCAGAGCCCATTCCCAACTTCTTTCTGATGTTGGCCCGCTGGGTAGTGATGTTCGATTCCGACTTGTTGAGCAGCGTGCAAATCTCACTCAGCTTTCTGTTCTGCAGGATAAGGTAACAGATTTCCTGTTCAGAGGCACTCAACTCGGGAAAGACGCGTTCTATGTTCTGTTTGCTCAATTCGCGGGTCTGGAGATATTGCATCACATTGTCTATGACATTCTTCTGCGAAGCCTCACCCAGAAGATCCAGCAAATGCGCGGTAAGTTTAACATCATGCCTTTCCTTCGCCAGAGCCACGTATGCCTTAATCTGCTTTTTGTTTATCTTCAGCACCTGGAGCAGTTCTTCCTCATCACGCTGCAACGTTCTGTTCGCATTGACAAGATACTCACCGTTTCTGGCAACAGCCAGACTCAGCACGCTGATAAAAAGCAATATGAGCATCATCATGAAGAAATAATCCATGAGCGATTCATCCCCCGTTACAATCACACTCAATATATAAACCCCAAAAGCTATTCCCACCAGCCAGCGTGTGAGACGCGCCTGATAAGCCGCCAGCGAGAAAAACATGTTGCCTGAAAGGATAAGCATATTGATGAGAATCACCATTCTGTTATCTTTCAGCGTAGGCATAAAGGCACTGTAGAGGATATCGGCTCCGATAAAGCACTGGGTGACGATAGCGATACAAACGATTGCCCTCACCATTGGGATTTTCCCGAAGAGATAAGCCATGAAGGAGGATAACACGACTATCAGAAAAACGATGTTAGACATGGTAAAAAACGGATCAAAGGCTCCAGAAAAGCCCAGGATATTTGACAGGATGCCCAAAGAGAGCATCACGGAGAAACACACAAGGATAGCTTGACGTTGGCGGTCCAAGTAATTAGATTCTCTCTTCAGGAAACAGAATCCTAACTGATGTATCTTATATTTCTTTGCGTTCTTTTCATTCATATTCATAATGGATAGATAAATTATTTCGTATTGACAGATGAGGCAGGTTTGCCCTGACTGACGAATCATTCTGCACAGACAGACGAATCGCTTTTTCTTCTTGCAAAAATAATAAAAAAGATTGGTTTTGATGTATTTTGAGGGATATTTTTTTATAATTCCAGAAAAATCAGCATTTTTCAGTGTACTTTTCTCCCTACCGAGAGTGGTTTTCCATTACTTTTGCATTTGAAAATTCAAATCATTTATCAATCATTTAATACTAATTACGTATGAAAAAGAATATCACTTTCAACAGTAAGCACATACAATGGTTTCTGTTTTTATGCTTAAGTTTCAGCATCACATTCTGTATGTTTCTGCTATCTTCATGCAGCGATGATGACAGCCCAGAAGTAAACAATAAGGCACACTATCAGGACGTACCAGCCAGTCTACTGACCGATGCCAAGAAACTGGAGATGGTCCGGTCTATCCAGGACTTGAAAGACGGAAGATTCTTCTATCTTGACTATACGGAGGATTACAAACTCTCTACCATATCAGGCTATAATCTTACCGACAACACCCAACTGATTGGTGCCGTATTAAAAACCCTCTGCGACAAAACACCATCCTGGCTCAAGGCAAGAGTCAAGCTGGATGCCGGCTGCAGTGCCTTTGCTGTTACGACACCAGATACTGGTGATTATCTGATGGGGCGCAACTTTGACTACTCTCACGATAATGAACCGATTGCAGCAGCCCTGGTTCGCACGGCTCCAGAAGGTGGACTGAAATCCATCAGCATGGTGGATGCCTACTGGATAGGTTACCGGCAGGATCTCTGGCATTACATCCTATATAACAAGGAACAGTTTGAGAAACATAAGACGCAAGACCTTTCCTATATCATGGCATTTCCATATCTTCTGATGGACGGCATGAACGAGGCAGGCTTTGCCGTATCCGTACTCCATCTCGACGGCAAGCCAACCCAGCAGGCAAGCACGGGCAAGAAACTGACTACAACCCTGGCCTTACGCATGATGCTGGATCATGCAAGAACTGTAGATGAAGCTCTCAAGATTCTGGACGGATATGACCTCTGGATACCGGATAATGACGGCAACTATCATTTCTACATGGCAGATGCCACGGGTCGTTATGCCATCGTAGAATTCGTATATGACAAGGATCACCAAAGCAAGATTTACATCGACGATGAATATACGGGAGAAGACGGAAAGACTCATTTCAAATATCCTGACGTATTGCCAAACACCCGCGAGGTGATAGAAAAGCGCTATGCCAGCAACTTCTATGTATCTGAAACCATGGCATGTTCAGATAAAGGTCCGAAACTCTCGAACCACGGCAAGACCCGCTACGACATGATGGAATTCGTCATCAAGCAGAACAGTAACCAGTTGTCAGAGGAAGGAGCCATGAATCTGCTCAATGGTGTGAGTCAGGCAGAAACTCCAGGCAATCCAACGAGCCATACCCAGTGGTCGGTGGTATACAATCTCTCCCAGCGCAAGGCAACCATTTGCGTGAACAGAGATTACAAGAACAAGTTTACGTTCTATGCAAAATAATACATTTTATGCAAAAGAAGATTTTGCCGAGAAATAATATAAAAATAGGTCTAGCTACACCGCGCTAAGCGGGGTCGCTAGACCTATCTTCTAATCTATCAAGAACTTATATTCTTATTTTAGTCTTCATCAGCAAACTCATTCAGAGTATATGCGCTGCTGCCATCGAAACAATGGGTACATACCTGACACTTTGGAAGACCGATGGCCTCTACCAGCTGCTCGATGGTATTGAACTTCAGGGAAGTCAAGCCCAACTGGCTGGCAATCTCATCTACCATCTTCTGATACTCAGGAGAACCGGTGGTAGCGTATTTCTCAAGATTCTTGTTGGCATCGCCCTCAAACTTCTCGATGATACGGCGGGTAATCAGCTCCATATCACTCTTTGAAGAAGTGAAGTTGATGAACGGACAACCGTATACCAATGGAGGACATGCAATACGCATGTGGCACTCCTTCAAGCCAGCCTGGTCGAAAAGCACCTTCACGTTGTCGCGAAGCTGGGTACCACGAACGATACTGTCATCGCAGAATAACACTCGCTTGCCCTTCAGCATCGCCTTGTTAGGAATCAGCTTCATCTTGGCTACCAGTGAACGCATGCTCTGGTTGCTAGGAGTAAAGCTACGAGGCCATGTTGGAGTATACTTGGCAATACAACGCTGATAAGGCACACCCTTGCCGGCAGCATAACCCATCGCCATACCTGTACCCGAATCAGGAATACCGCTGCAGCAGTCTACCTCCACATCATCGGTCTTGGCGAGATTGAAACCGTTGGTAAAACGCGCCTCCTCTACATTCTTGCCTTCGTAGGTAGATGTAGGGAAACCATAGTAAACCCAGAGGAAAGAGCAAACCTGCATCTTCTTGTTGGCAGGACGTATCTGCTCCATGCCATCAGCTGTAATCTTCACAATTTCGCCTGGTCCTACCTCATATGCTGTTTCATAATCGAGATTAGGGAACGAGGTGGTTTCGCTGGAAGCCGCATAGGCACCTTCCTTCTTGCCGATGATGATTGGAGTACGTCCCCAACTGTCACGCGCACAGATGATGCCATCCTCGGTAAGGATCATCATGGTGCAGGAACCTTTGATGTGATGGAAAACGTTTTCGATACCTTCTCTGAAGGTTTTACCCTGAATAATGAGCAGAGCCACCAACTCAGTAGGATTGGTACTACCCGAAGACATCTCTGCAAAGTGCATGTTCTTTTCGAGCAGAAGCTGAGTAAGTTCATCCTTGTTTACTATCTTAGCTACAGTGCAAATGGCAAAGCGGCCAAGATGAGAGTTCATGATGAGTGGCTGGGCATCTGTATCGCTAATCACGCCGATGCCCGATGTAGCTCCTTCAAACTTGTTGAGTGTAGGTTCAAACTTCGTTCTGAAGTATGAACTTTCCAGATTGTGGATAGAGCGCACGAAGCCCTTCTCACTACTGTAGGTTGCCAAACCGCCCCGGCGTGTGCCGAGATGTGAGTTGTAATCTGTGCCGTAAAAGAGATCAGCGACACAGCTTTTCTTGGAAATAGTTCCGAAAATGCCTCCCATAAGAGTATAATTATATGTTATAATTTTGTAATATGGGTGCAAAGATAAATAAAAATCAGAAAATATGCAAGTCTTTTTGCTTTTTTTCTATAAAAACATGATAATGAGGGTAACTTGCTACCCTATTTCGAGAAGAATAAAAGGCTACTGAAACGAAAAGCGCTCCGGCAATAATTACCGGAGCGCCATGATATGATTTCCTATGAAATTAATCCAGCTTCAGGCTCTTCTTGATAGCCTCGATCTTATCCATCGCAGCAGCTGTGCAGCGGTTGTAGCAGCCAGCGCACTTGAATGAAGGATCCTTAACCTCAATATAGAACTTAATCTTAGGCTCTGTACCTGATGGACGGACACTTACCTTGGTGTTGTCATCGCAGAACCACTGGAGTACATTGCTTGTAGCAGGCATATCGAGCTTCTCTACGCTGCCGTCAGCATGCTTAACCTCCAAAGACTGATAGTCCTTCCAGGTTACCACCTTGCTGCCACCCAACTCCTGTGGAGGGTTGGCACGGAAGTCTGCCATCATCTGCTTAATCTCGTCAGCACCGGTCTTACCTGGGCGAACTACGTTTACAGTAAACTCCTTGCTGAAGCCATACTCTGCATAAATCTGCATCAGGAGGTCGTAGAGAGTCTTGCCCTGATCCTTAGCCCATGCTGCAATCTCGCAGATGAGGCAGATAGATGCAGGAGCATCCTTATCGCGTACCTTATCGTATGGCAAGAAACCGAAGCTCTCCTCACCACCACCGATGTACTGCTGCTTGCCCTCAGAGATAGCAATCTCGCGTGCAATCCACTTGAAACCAGTGTAGCAGTCGCGCAACTCTACGTTGTTCTTCTTGGCAATCTCAGCGATAACTTCTGTTGTTACAATGGTCTTTACGAGGAAGTCTGTTGGCTTCAACTTGCCCAACTTCTTCTTGTTCTCGATGATGTAGTAGCAGAACATCATGGCTGTCTGGTTACCGTTGATGATCATCCACTCGCCCTTGTCATCACGGCAAACGATAGCCAGACGGTCAGCATCTGGGTCGGTAGCAACCACGAGGTCAGCGTTCAACTTGGTACCGAGCTTCATACCGAGGGTCATAGCCTCTGCATTCTCTGGGTTAGGAGAAACTACTGTTGGGAAGTTACCATCTACAACCATCTGCTCAGGAACTACATTGATGTTCTGGAAGCCCCAAGAACGCAGACAGAGAGGAACGATGACACGACCTGTACCGTGCATAGCTGAATAAACGATGTTGAGGTCTTTCTGACGGTTGATGACATCCTGGTCAATCATAGCAGAATGAACGGCTGTCATGTAGTCGTAATCCATCTCACCACCGATAATCTTGATCTTATCCCAGTTAGCCTCAAACTTCACCTGGTCGATAGTAACCTTGTTTACCTCCTCGATGATACCTGTATCGTGTGGAGCCAGAACCTGAGCACCGTCACTCCAGTAAGCCTTGTAACCGTTGTACTCCTTAGGGTTGTGAGAAGCTGTTACGTTAACACCGGCCTTGGCACCGAGCTCACGGATAGCGAAAGAAATCTCTGGTGTAGGACGGAGGCTCTCGAAGAGATAAGCCTTGATGCCATTGGCAGAGAAGATGGCAGCTACGGTCTCTGCGAAGAGACGGGAGTTGTTACGGCAGTCGTGACCTACCACTACAGAAAGGTTCTCCTCACCTGGGAAAGCCTTGAGGATGTAGTTAGCAAAGCCCTGTGTAGCCATACCAACGATATACTTGTTCATGCGGTTGGTACCTGCGCCCATGATACCGCGCAAACCACCAGTACCGAACTCCAAGTTCTGATAGAATGCATCAACGAGAGCAGACTTGTCCTCTGCGTCGAGCATTGCCTTTACTTCCTTACGGGTTTCTTCGTCAAAAGCAGGTGTGAGCCACTGCTGTGCTCTTTCTTCACACTGCTTGATCAATTCTGCGTTATTAGCCATAGTTTGATTATATTATGTTATTAATTAATTCTTATCGAGAAGGATGTGCACGAAAACAATGCATAATTTCTCTATTTGCGTACAAAGTTATATAAAAATTTTGATAAACCAAGCAAGAATGAAGTTTTTTTTGTATTTTTGCACTTTGAAATGGAATTGAAAATAGAATAAGGCTATTATTTAGCAATATTGTATTGGTAAGATAACAAAAGTTGAATGAACAAAATATAAAAACAATAGAATATGGAAGTATATTACACGGGCGTCATCATCGCCGTATCCACCTTTTTAATAATAGGTATCTTTCACCCTATCGTCATGAAGACGGAATATTATACGGGCACCCGCTATTGGTGGGTTTTCCTCGTTGCAGGCATCATCTGCATCGGAGCTGCCTTCCTGGTTGCCAACGTGCTCTTCTCTGCCATACTGGGCGTAGTAGGTGCTTCATGCCTTTGGAGCATCGGTGAACTCTTCGAACAGAGACAACGCTGCGAGAAAGGCTGGTTCCCGAAGAATCCGAAAAGAATAGGAACAGGATATTACAGGGACGAGAAGAAGTGAAGAACGAAGAACTGAAGTTTCGCATGTGGTTCAAGTACGGGCTAGGAGCTTCTGCCCTTTCAGGGCGTGTGGGGCTTACTTGCGAAACTTCAGTGAAGAATTCAAGTGTATAGGAAGAAAATGAAGACAGAACTCATTCTGGTCGGAAAGACCGTAAACAAGCATTTCATTGCGGGCATCAAGGATTATGCTGAGCGCATCACCCATTACATGCCTTTCAACATAACAACCATTCCTGAGCTCAAGAACACCAAGAGTCTCAGCGAACAGCAGCAGAAGGAACGGGAAGGAGAACTGATTCTGAAACTTCTCCAGCCTTCGGATACCGTGGTGCTGATGGATGAACATGGACAGGAATTCCGAAGCATCGAGTTTGCCAAATGGATAGAGCGCAAGCAGGCTACTGCCCGCAGGCTCGTCTTTGTCATCGGCGGTCCTTACGGTTTCTCACCGTCTGTCTATGACCGCGCCAACGAGAAGATCTCCCTCTCCAAGATGACCTTCTCGCATCAGATGGTGCGCCTTATCTTTACCGAGGCGCTCTATCGCGCATGTACTATTATAAAAGGTGAACCTTACCACCATGAATAAAGGGTAAAAAGGTAAAAGGGTAAAAAGAGCCTTTCCCCCTTGCGCCCCCGTTCCCAGCGATTCCATCGCTGGTCCCCTAATCTTAAAAGAAGAAAGAATATGCCAAAAGATAAATATATAGAAATAAAAGGGGCAAGAGCCAACAACCTCAAGAATATCGATGTGAAGATACCTCAGGGCAAGTTTGTTGCCATTACGGGTGTCTCAGGATCGGGAAAATCATCGTTGGCTTTTGATACCTTATATGCTGAGGGCCAGCGCCGCTATGTGGAGTCGCTCTCTTCATACGCTCGCCAGTTTCTGGGACGTATGAGCAAACCGGAATGTGATTTCATCAAGGGATTGCCACCGGCCATCGCCATCGAACAGAAAGTGATTTCGCGCAACCCACGCTCTACCGTGGGCACCAACACCGAAATCTACGAATACCTGCGACTGCTCTACGCACGCATCGGAAAAACCTATTCGCCTATCAGCGGACAGGAAGTGAAACGCCATACTACCGAAGATGTACTAGCCTGTACCCGACAGTATTCCCAGGGTACCAGGTTTGTCATCCTCGCCCCTATCCACGTCATCGAAGGCCGCAGTCTGGGCAAACAGCTGGAGATGTACAACCAGGAAGGTTACGCGCGTATATATATAAAAGGTGAATTCGTGCGCATCGAAGACTTCATGGAGCAGGCGGATAAGGAACTGCTGGAAGTAAGCGGCGACAAACTGAGAAAGAGAATGCAGCAGAAGGATGAAGAAATCTTCCTGGTCATCGACCGTGCTTCGGTAAGCGATGAGAAGGATGACATCAGCCGACTGATGGATTCTGCCGAAACTGCCTTCTATGAGGGCGATGGAGCCTGCCGCCTCGTCTTCCTGCCAAGCAATATCTGCTACGACTTCTCTACCCGGTTCGAAGCTGACGGCATGCTGTTTGAAGAGCCTACCGACAATATGTTTGCCTTCAACTCCCCTCTCGGAGCCTGCCCTACCTGCGAAGGTTTCGGCAGCATAATAGGCATCGATGAGAAACTCGTCATCCCGAACACTTCGATGAGCGTATATGACGGATGTGTGGTTTGCTGGCGAGGCGAAAAGATGGGTATGTGGCTCAAGGAATTCATCCGCAGAGCTGCAGAATACGACTTCCCTATCTTCAAGCCTTATTTCGAACTGACTCAGCAGCAGAAGGACTGGCTGTGGCACGGTCTGCCTGGCGAGAAGAAACGTAAACAGCAGGAAAGGGTGAGCATCGACGAGTTCTTCAGAATGGTAAAGGAGAACCAGTACAAGATACAATACCGCGTGATGCTGAGCCGATTCCGTGGAAAGACGATTTGTCCTGACTGCCATGGTACGCGACTCAAGAAGGAAGCCAACTATGTGAAGATTGGCGGAAAGAGCATCACCGAACTGGTTGAGATGTCGATTGTGAACCTGAGCGAATGGTTCAAGAAACTGGAACTCTCGGAGCATGAGAAGGAAATCAGCAAGCGTCTGCTCACCGAAATCACCCACCGCCTGCAGTTCCTCCTGGATGTTGGTCTGGGTTATCTTACGCTCAACCGACTCTCCAACACCCTCTCCGGCGGTGAGAGTCAGCGCATCAACCTGACCACCAACCTGGGCTCATCGCTCGTGGGTAGCGTATATATCCTCGATGAACCTAGTATCGGACTCCATAGCCGCGATACTGCCCGACTGATTAAGGTGCTGAAAGAACTGCAGCAACTGGGCAATACGGTGGTTGTGGTAGAACACGACGAAGAGATTATGCGGGCAGCCGACTATCTCATCGATATTGGTCCAGATGCCGGCAGACTGGGCGGAAGAGTGGTCTACGCCGGTCCGTCATCAGAATATTCAACCACCGATAAGGCTGAACAGGAAAAGCTGCTGGCTGAATATCCGGAGAGTTATACCATCAAGTACCTGACCCACAACGAGGAGATAAAGGTGCCAACGAGCCACCGTGCCTGGAACCAGTATATCGAAATCAAGGGAGCCCGGATGAACAATCTGCGCGGCATCGACGTTAAGATACCGCTCAATGTATTCACCTGCGTAACCGGTGTATCAGGCTCAGGCAAGAGTTCGCTCATCAAGGGAATCCTCTATCCTGCCATGCGTCGCCGTCTGGACCTCGTTGCAGATGCCCCAGGCGAATATGCATCGATGGAAGGCGACTGGAAGAGCATCCATCATGTAGAGTTTGTCGACCAGAACCCTATCGGAAAGAGTACCCGCAGCAACCCTGCCACTTATCTGAAGGCATACGATGCGATACGTGCCCTCTTTGCCAACCAGCCACTGGCTAAGCAGATGGGATTCACGCCGCAGTACTTCTCTTTCAATACCGAAGGCGGAAGATGCGAGGAATGTAAGGGTGCGGGATATGTTACCATCGAGATGCAGTTTATGGCAGACCTCACGCTGACCTGCGAGGCTTGTAAGGGCAAGCGTTTCAAGCACGATATCCTGGAGGTTCGCTATGGCGGAAAAGACGTCAATGATGTGCTGAACATGACGGTAAACGAGGCCATTGAGTTCTTCAGCGATGAAAAGTTGCAGCGCAACGATGGCGACTTCGACAACTGCCGCATCATCGTAAACCGCCTGAAACCGCTTCAGGATGTGGGTCTGGGTTATATCAAGCTCGGTCAGAATTCAAGTTCGCTTTCGGGTGGTGAGAATCAGCGTGTAAAGCTCGCCTTCTTCATAGGTAAGGAGGAACAGGAGCCTACGCTCTTCATCTTCGACGAGCCTACCACGGGTCTTCACTTCCACGACATCAAGCGCCTGCTCCATGCCTTCAATGCCCTGATAGAAAGGGGCCATTCGCTGGTAGTGATTGAGCACAATCTGGATGTCATCAAGTGTGCCGACTATATCATCGACCTCGGTCCTGAAGGCGGCGATAAAGGCGGTAATATTGTTGTTGCCGGAACTCCGGAAGAAGTAGCTGCCTGCAAGGCAAGCCTTACCGGAAAGTTCTTGCGTTAAATTGAAGTTTCAGGGCGTATTGGGTAATTCCACCCACACAGGGTGAAAATACGATATCAGTGGAATCCGACAACCGCCGGATTCCACTTTTTAATTTTAAAAATCCAATTCAAAAGAATTATTTATTATAAAAGTAACCATCATCGAAGGCTGCTTCGATAAGGCGTTGCTTCACTCGGGCGTATTCTGCCGAGTCTTTGATAAAGTACCGAAGAGCAGAAACAATCCTCACATAAACACTGAGCCGATAATCGCCCTTACCCTTTTAGATTGCAAAAATGTTTTCCTTATGCATCCCAGCATAATACATCAGATCAGAACCAGATACATGATGGTTCTTCATCACTTCACTCAGAACAACGCCGAAACGGCTGTTGTCTGCAAGAAAATTAACAATCTTCATTGCTTAATTTTTTTTAAATTGTTTATAATTATTGTATACGAGTTCCCACTACGGGAACTCTCTTTTATTTTCTTTTTAGTATCTTTGCACCATGTATTACAGATCCAACAATCTGCATACCTATAAAAGAACGTATAACCGATACATATATTGTATAAACAATATAAAATTTTTAGGAGATGATGAACATCAGTACATTCATTAACATGGCCAGCAAGATTCCTTCACCTGGCCAGTTGGAAGGCCTGGTAACCTTCATGAAGGAAGATGAGAAACTCAGGTTTTTCACCGAGTCTTACCGGAAAACGGGGAATAAGTCGTACAAACACGATGCACCCCTCTTCGCCGTAGCCTGCATCTTCGAAGGCGGAAAAGGCAAGGACAACATCCGGAGCCTCACACATCTGTCGCTGGTCGACTTTGACCACATCACAGAAAAACCGGATGACGGCACCCTGCGCTCGCTCAAAGAGAGAATCTGCCACGATGCCCACACCCTGCTCTGCTACGTTACCATGAGCGGCAACGGACTGCGCGTCATCTACCACTACGAAGGCGAGGATTATCCCGCCGCCTTCGCCATGGGAAACGACTACTACGCGCATCTCATCGGCAAGGAAAGCGATCCGCTCTGCAAGAACATCACAAGGCTCAGCGGACTCGCCTACGACCCCGAAGTCTATTTCAATCCTGAAGCCACAGCCTTCAGTGCCGAGGAAATCAGCCATTTCCATTCCGCTACGCTCAAGACCGCCCAGAAGAAAAAGAAACAGGAACGCATCGCCGACTACTACGAGCAGATCGTCAAACCCAAGCTGGAAAGCGAAAAGATCAGGTACGAACCCGGCAACCACAACCAGTATGTGATGCGGGTGGGCTACATGATGGCTAAGAAACGGTACGACAGGAAAGAAGCCACCCAGTGGGCCGTCAGGCAGTTTCCCGAATACGACGACGTAGAACAGGTGTTCAAATCGTGCTACGACAACACCACTCACCCACAGAAGATGAAGGCTGAAACCGGAAAGATTCCCTATGCCACCGTAGATGAAATCAAAGACTTCCTCGACGGGCATATCAAACTCCGCTTCAACCTCATCACCCTGCGCTACGAGTATCTGAAGGAGAAATGGCGAATCCTCCAGGACCGCAATCTGAATACGCTATGGAGCAACATGTCACTAACCGCAAGGGTGAGCAAGAGCGACATGATCAATGTCATCGAGAGCGACTATAGCCCGCCCTACAATCCCTTCACCGATTATCTGGAGAATCTCCCACCCTGGCAGGAAGGCGACAAGGACTATATAGCCGAACTCGCTGCCACGGTAAAGATGAAGGGAGACCCCGTGATGCCCTTCTGTGAAGCCCTCAGGAAATGGCTCGTGGCGATGATAGCAGGATGGATAGACGAAGGTGCCGTCAACAATGTCATCCTGGTATTCATCGGCAGACAGGGCGCTTACAAGACCACCTGGTTCAACTATCTCCTGCCGCCGGAACTGAAGCAATACTTCTACACGAAGGCGAATGCCAGGCGCATGACGAAGGATGATATCATCGCCCTTTCGCAGTATGCACTCATCTGTTATGAAGAGCTCGACACGATGAGTCCATCGGAACTGAACCAGCTGAAGGCTGTGGTAACGATGCAGTATACCAACGAAAGGGCGGCATACGGCCATTATGCGGAGCAGCGCAAGCATATCAACACCTTCTGCGGCACGGGCAACAATCCCGAGTTTTTGAGCGACCCTACCGGTAACCGTCGCTGGCTGCCCTACGAGATAGAGAGCATCCTCTCACCCCGTGAGCATCCGTTCAATTACGAAGGCATCTACGCCCAGGCTTACGCCCTCTACAAGAGTGATTTCCGCTATTGGTTCACCGATGAGGAGATAGAAAAGCAGAACCGGCACAACCGCGCTTTTGAGGCGCCCAGACTAGAACAGGAACTTGTGGATCTCTACTTCCGAAAGCCAACGGAGGCGGAGACAGGGGAGTTCGTGTCCATAGCCAGAGCGATGCAGATCATCAGTTGCAACATCTCCCAGAAGCTGAACAGTTCGAAACTGGGCAAGGCTTTCAATGATCTCGGATTCGAAAAGATGCGCACCAAGCACAGCCGTGGTTACAGGGCAATCGTCCGTACTGCCGAGGAAATCAAGGCTTACCAGGTATCCGTCTGCATCAACCCACCGCAATGCGATGATGATGCCCCCTTCTAGCCGTTCCCAAGCCATCGGTTCATCCGGTTCAGGGTGACAGGGTGACACGGTGACACGAGTTTTTCAACATTTCGCCTCGCACGCGGGCAGGCAGGAACTTTCGGCCTGATTTTTCCTGCCTGCCCGCGCGAGAGTAAATCTTCAGAATTCCCTGTCACCCCTGTCACCCTGTCACCCAGAAGCCAGTTACTTCCGAAACGGAAACCAAGGACTTACGGTGCAAAAGTCAGAGACTTACGGTTCAAAAACCAGAGACTTACGATGCAAAAGTCAGTAGCTTATGAACCGCACCCTCATTCATTAACCCTCATAAAAATCAAACAAAACTATGGATTTAAGAAGTTATACCAAGCAAGAGCTAGCTCTTCTGTATTTTCCCGATGCTACTCCAGCAGTAGCCAGTGCTCACCTGATGCGATGGATCCAGCGCATCCCCGACCTTCTCCAGAAGCTTGCCGCCACCGGTTACGGCAAGAACTGCAAGGAGTTCACCCCGATGCAAGTCTCCTACATCCTCTACTTCCTCGGTGAACCCTAACCCTGTTTTCTACACCAGACGTAAAGAAGAAACGCAACCCCGCTAGGCGTTCCGGCGGATTTGCAATCCGACGTCAAAAAAGGCTCGACCTATTTCCTTGCGGATTTGCAATCCGCCTTAAGCGAGAATGCTGCATCACGATTTTGGCGACTGATTCTTGATGACGGCAGTTTTAGGCTCTTAGCCTTGACTTTTGGATAAAAAACCATTATTTTAGCCTTGACTTTTGGATAAAATTAACTATTGTTTGCCTTGACTTTTGGATAAAAGTTGTATCTTTGCACTGTAAATCAACAAATTATATAAAATGACATATTACAAGCGAATTATAGATAAAAAACTCCTGGAGTGGAAGGCTTCTCAAAGAAGAAAACCGCTGCTGATACGTGGAGCCAGACAAGTAGGAAAATCTTCTGCTGTGCGCCACTTTGGTAAAGAATTCAAGTACTTTGTAGAGATCAATCTGGAGAGCCAGCCATCCATAAGAGGACTCTTTTCAAAGGATATTGACGTGCATAGAACGTGTGAAAGCATAAGTGCCACTACCAGGGGTAGCATGCAAAGCTTATGGCTATTCATGAGAAAGAAGGCTCTTCATCATGCTGTTCGTACATCCCTAGAGAATTTCGGAGAGTTTGAGTATGTTGATAAAGAATCCCAGGATGCCATTCGCCATGTAGATGTAATTCCACTCTATGCAATGAGTAATTTGTGCAAACTAAGCGTTGATACGGAGATGAAAATAGCAACACCATAAAACAACAGAAAAAGGGTCTATATGACACGATGAACGGGTGACGTATAGACCCTTCTTTATATCGTACAGCCGACATTCGCAGTAGCAAACAAGTGAAAAGTGGAAAATTGTCCACCAGCCTGGTGGACAAATTCTATTTGACTTGAATAGAACGCAAACCACCGTTTGATATCATACAAGTTGGTCCTGGAAAATCCCTCACTCTGAGGAAATTCCGCACGCAAGTCAAGACTAAGTCTTCCACCTTGTCCCACAGATTTCACAGATTCACACAGATTCTTGGCTTGGATTTAAAGTCACGCAGATTCCGCAGATTTTTCATCGGATAACTCCGCGTAATCCGATGAAGAAAATCGATGAAAAGCAACCTTAAATCCAGTAAAGAACATGCAAATACTACTTAATGATTCCGATTAATAATTAAATAACAATAACAGGCAACTAATTGTTACTCAAATATTTGGAATTATCGTTCAGAAAGATTATCTTTGTGAACGATAATAATAAAGCACAACATGATGGAATATAATAACGAAGAAGCTAAGATACTTCTACCTGAAGACATCATGCAATAGGAAAAAGGGGCTATATGCTTATCCAAAAGATAGCATATAGCCCAAGCGTTTTTGATGGGGGTGTAATTTAAACTGTGTCAAGGCTTGTTCTTAACTTTCATTCCCACTCCCTGCTGGGGGCATGCCCCCAGCAGGGAAGCCTTTTCGGCTGCAAAGTTACATAATTTTAAATCTATCTCCAAATTTTATTGCCAATTGTTGAGAAATTTGTCCCCAATTTGCCAGTGGCATAGTCCATTTCTTACGGATGTTGCGGTAAGCTAAGTACACAAGCTTCTCCAAAGAATTATCCGTAGGAAAGACCCCTTTAGTCTTTGTGACCTTTCTTACCTGTCTGTGATACCCCTCAACCGTATTGGTCGTATAAATGAGTTTACGGATGGCTGGAGTATATTGGAAATACTCTGTCAGACGTTCCCAATTGTCACGCCATGACTTGATGACAATTGGGTACATCTCTCCCCACTTAGACTCTAACAGGTCTAAATTAGCAGCAGCGGAGTCTTTGTTTACTGCACCATATACTGTTCTTAAATCCTTGATAAACTCCTTTTGATGCTTACTGCCAACATACTTGATAGAATTGCGTATCTGATGGACAATACAGAGCTGCACAGAACTCTCAGGAAATACGCTTTGGATGGCATCTGGGAAGCCTTTGAGACCATCAATACAACAAATCAAGATGTCTCGAACACCACGGTTCTGAAGATCCGTAAGAACTTCTAGCCAGAAGTTAGCTCCTTCACTCTTAGACACATACATACCTAACAGTTCTTTTTGGCCTTCCTTGTTGATACCAAGAATGTTGTAAATGGCTCGTGTGACAGCTCTGCCATTCTCATCCTTTACCTTATAATGGATAGCATCAAGCCAGCAAATGGCATATGCAGGATCGAGCATGCGAGACTTCCAGGCGGTGATTTCGGGTAATACACGGTCTGTTATAGAGCTGAT
>ENA-OPDC01000076-OPDC01000076.1-human-gut-metagenome-genome-assembly--contig:-NODE-76-length-63803-cov-137.515263_pt1 | contig 63803 bp, 42 predicted proteins | sample MGYA00241620_ERZ501503 | MGnify/ENA primary metagenome ERZ501503 (study PRJEB25962, sample SAMEA2042659) | human gut metagenome | biome: human gut; feature: human-associated habitat; material: faeces...
ATGAACTATGGGGGGGGCAAAGTTCTGTAGATTTGCCCTGTTCCCATTGATGTTGCTCATGTTGTTGCTTCTGCCTGGACGTATGGTGGCGCAGACAGATTACGACGAGTCTGTAACGTTTACAGCCTTAGCAGGTAACCCTGAGGACAACACTAATGAGACTTACGCTAATCTCTTTGATGGCAAAAAGACAAAAGACAAATTCTGCAGCGATGCGAATGCCACTCAAGAGGTTTGTTATGCCAGCCTTTCAGCTCAGCCTTATGTCGTGTTTGAAGAAGGCACAGGAACGCTTACATTCAGATACGATACTTACAAGCCCGAAGGAGCTTATGACTTAAATGTGGGGAAAAATAAGCCTAAATGGTCTTCTCTATTTGATAAAATCAAGAAGGTAGTCTTTGATGCTTCGTTTGCCAATGCAAGACCAAAGAGCTGTTATTGGTGGTTCGGAGAATGCTATAAGCTGAAAGCAATAGAAGGCATTGAGTATCTTAACACCGAGAATGTGACGGATATGAGCAGCATGTTCCAGTCCTGCTCTCACAGCTACCCGCTCGACCTCACTAGCTTCAACACAGCGAATGTGACGGATATGAGCTCCATGTTCAAGTACTGCGATATCACCTCACTCGACCTCACTAGCTTCAACACAGCGAATGTGACGGATATGAGCTCCATGTTCGAGCACTGCCGCAATCTCAAAAGCATCTTCGTCAGCGATAAGTTTGTTACTGGCCAGATTACTAATGGTGATAATATGTTCAATGATTGCGAAAACCTCAGAGGCTACAACGATAGCAAAATCGACCACAACTATGCCAACTGCAGCAAGACTGGTTACTTAGATCCTGGATTTGGGTATGCTATGTTTGACAATGCTACAGAGACTCTTACATTCAGCTACAAGGGGTTCAAGTCCGTAACAGAATATTATTATGTCTTATTTGAGGGTAGAGCTAAGCCTGAATGGTATTCTAAAAAAGATAAAATCAAGAAGGTGGTCTTCGATGCTTCGTTTGCCAATGCAAGACCAAAGAGCTGTTATTGGTGGTTCGGAGAATGCCTTAATCTGACCCGTATAGAAGGCATGGAAAATCTTAACACTGAGATGGTGACGACTATGGCAGGTATGTTCTATCAATGCGAAGCTCTCACTTCGCTTGATGTCACCAACTTCAACACTGCGAAAGTAACGGATATGTCTTTAATGTTCTCTTCTTGTACAAAACTCTCTTCGCTCAATCTCTATAATTTCAATACAGAGAATGTTACAAATATGCTCGCTATGTTCTCTTCTTGCAAAAATCTCGCAACCATCTACACCAGCGAAAAGTTTGTAACAACCAAGGTTGATAATTTGAATCATTTTATGTTCGATGATGACGAACAGCTCAAGGGAGCCAATGCTTACGATGAAATGAAAACGAGAGTTCATTGCGCCAACTACAAGACTGGCTATTTCACCAAGCTGGTAGGCAAGAATGGCGATGAGAAGATAGGAGCAACGGGAGAAACTCTTGCTACGGATAATCTTGCTCTTGACGACGATAAGGATTTCGTGGCTTACGAGCCATTCGCAGCCAAGGCTGCATCTTATAGCCGCACAATGAAGGAAGGCACCACTTGGGCTACGCTCTGCCTGCCATTCGATGTATCTCTCGCCGACAAGAACTTCCGTGCCTTCAAACTCCTTTCAGCTGATGATGTTACAGAAACCGTAGAACTCGAAGAGATTGAGGGAAGCATCGCTGCTGGTACTCCTGTTATCATCAAGATGAAGGATGGAGCAACAAAGCTCAACTTTACTGTAGCCAACATGGAGATTGCAAAAGACGTTCAGACTGCTGAAACTGCTGACGCCAACTACAAGCTCCAGGGCATCTACACCCAGAAGGAGTTCAGCAAGGATACTGATAACAACTGCTACATCGTGAAGGGCGACAAGCTGATGAACCCAGCCAAGCTGTTGGATAAAACAGCAACAGAGTCTGTGGGCAGCAAGCCTTTCCGTGCTTACATGGTAGATAACTCATCTGCTCCTGCAGCAGGTGCCAGAATGTTCAGCATCAGCGTCGGCGGCAGCACCACAGCCATCGAGCAGTTGGAGACTACAGCAGATAGCAAGGCAGAATACTACGACCTCCAGGGCCGTCGCCTCCAGAATTTGCAGAAGGGTGTAAACATCGTGAAGCGTGGCGGCAAGACCATGAAGGTTATCATCAAGTAATAAAAAATAGTAATAAAAATAGATATGAAAAAGAAAAGATATATCAAGCCAGTGGTTAGCGTCATGGAAATGGAAACCACAGCCATCCTCGCCGGCTCTGTTATCCGGAAGGCGTCAGATGAGGATTACAGCGACGATAAAGTGCAGGATTTCTGGGATACAAATAAGGGTATTTGGGTCGACTAGCCCCTGATTCTCTATCGTACCCCCACCAGGCAGCAAAGGTGCTGCCTGGTGCATAAAATAAAAAAGCCCCCGATGCGTATAGCACCGTTTTCTATGTGTCACTGTGATAGGTGGGTTCAAGAACTAGCACCATATTTTTTCGAAACTTTTCTCCTGTTTTCTTTGCATTTTCAAAATAAAAGCTTATCTTTGCAGACAAATAGAAGTAGAACTTTTAAATGGATAAATATGGCTTTAAAAATTAAAACTCGTGAAGAAGCAATTGCTGTATTACGAGACATGGTTAAACGTAAAAGAGAAATGGAGGCAAAGGCTCAAATAGACTTTGCTAAAGCACGTAAGGAGGCTGCAAACTGCTATGCAGGCCTTTAACTTAACGCGCCTCAATTTTCATTCTCCTTATAAGGTCTGGATAGATAATGGCTCATATAAGTTCTTGACAGATTATGGTGTTCAGTATCGAATAGAATTTGTTGAAAATAATAATATCTGGGAGGATGAAAAAGCGTATGAATTCGGTATTCTCAATGAAAACAAGAAGAATTCTCCTAACGATTCTAAAGTAAAAGAGACTGTACAAAGTATTATTGAAGAGTTCTTTCTCACGAATCCGGACATTCTTTTATATCAATGTGAAACGGGTGATAGCAGACAGGCTATGCGAGCTCGTCTTTTTACCAGATGGTTTAACGAATTCGATAAACGAGATCGGTTTTGTGTCAAGGTTTCTATTCTTAGAGATGAAGAAGTTGACAATTACATAGCTATTATAGTTCAAAAGAGTAATCCTAAGTTGACTGACATTCTTCGAGATTTTGATGAGTTTATCGGTTTCTTTGATACAAAGCCCGAATAAAAGCGGTAAGTGAGATACAGACAAACGGAATCTCTATCGTACCCCCACCAGGCAGCACCTTTGCTGCCTGGTGCATAAAAAAGCTCCCGATGCGTATGGCACCGGGGGCTTTTTTCCGTTTCCTTCTTTATTCTTCTTTATATTTCCTTCCAATCTTCTTTTATACTTCCTTCCAATCTGCCAATCCTTTTCCCTTATCATCCAGTTCTATGGCAAGGGCAATTACTTTTCGCTTATCAGCCTTGAATGGCTCGGCATACTGCTTGGCTTTTATCTGCTCCGTGGCAGCATCCACGCCACCGTTGTTGCTCAGCTTCAATTCAAGCACATAGATAAAGTTGGTAGTTTCTACCACCATATCAATCCTGCCCGTAGCAATCATCTTCTCTACTTCCACCCGGCAGCCGATGGCATTGAAGATGGTACTCAGAATCAGGCGGTAGCGCTCTTCCATATCCATGCTGGCAAGCTTCTTGTTGCTGTAAGGTACATCCGCAATAAGCGCCTTCAGACATTTCATGGCTTCGGGGAGATTGCCAAGCTTTAGGGAGTACAACAACATATTCTGGGTTGATATTACTAGTGCATTCGATTGTAGTGTCAAGGCTGGCAATACAATCTTGTATAGAGCCTTTCGAACTTCATAGTTTGGAATGCCTAGCAGATAAATCTCATCCATATACCCCTTTATCGTAAGATACCCCGACTGATAGAGGAAAAGTTCCGCTCCGCCACCTGTTACGTCGGAAGTCTCCAGTGTATCGCTGTCTATCGGACAATTCTCAAAATCTTTCAGTCTCATTTCTATATTATCCACAAATTTAGGGAGTAGCGAGGTTGCGCCCGATGAAGCCCAGTAGTTTTTCAGTTTGGAATCAGCGAGTGCATTGATAAGACTGAATGGATTGAAGACATCAACCATATTTTCATAACAGAAATGATAGCCATCATAATAGGCTGTCAATTGTGCAACGGCTTCGTCGAAAGTCCATCCCTTGCTTGTTGCCAACTTGTTGATTTCCGGCTTGAAATCACGCAAAACTTCTTCCTTGGTGATACCGCAGAGAGCCGCATATTCCGGCTCGAAACTGATGTTGCTCAGATTGTTGAGCACTGAGAAGAGAGATATCTGCGTAAACTTGGTGATGCCGGTGATGAAGACAAACTTTTCGTATTTGTCGTCTGCTTTGAGAATGGCAAACACCTCCCTATAGATAGCGGTACATGCTTCGTGATAAGGAGTCTTCCAGGAATGCTGCAATGGTGAGTCGTATTCATCGATGAGGATGGCAACCTGCTGTCCGGTTTGCTCATACGCCCCCACGATTATTGCATTGAAGCGGTCGGCAAGACTATCTGCAGGGTCAGGGACCAATGAATATTCTTTTTCGTATTGTCTGAATATATTATTGAGATAAGAGCGCAATGTTTCCGGCTCTGCGCCCGCACGGCTCATATCCAGTCTGATGACAGGTCGCTTCACCCATTCCGTCTCCATCTGCATGATCTTCAACCCCTCAAAGAGTTCCTTCTTACCCATGAAGTAGGCTTCGAGCGTATCTACAAGAACGGATTTACCAAAGCGGCGTGGGCGGCTCAGGTAATTATACTTTTTCCCTCTGTTGGCAAGTTGCCAGATGATATCTGTCTTGTCAACATAAAGATATCCACCCTTTCTGATTTCCTCGAAAGACTGGATGCCTACCGGCAATATTCTATCGTTAGTCTCTACCATAATTCCTAATCTTTGTTTTCCAATTGCAAATTTACGATTATTTTCCCAAACCGCCATGCTTTTTCCTCTTTTTTTAAATGAGCTAGAAAGAATCTTACGGATGGTCTTATGCTCCTCTTGAAATAAATGATGTAATAAAGTTGGTTAAAAATGTAGTAAATGCTTGTTTGCTTGTCGTTTTTTTAGTATCTTTGCGATGAAAAATAAAACTCAAGTGTGGAAAATGTGGAGAATTTCACAAAAGAAGTATCAGACATGTGCAAACTTACACATTTTCCGCACTTTAACGATGGAGGTGTGCTAAAAAATGTTTAATAGAATAATTATTCAAGAATTAAAACAATGGAGAGCTAAAAAAGACCGTAAGCCATTGATTATGCTGGGCGCTCGACAAGTAGGAAAGACTTCTGTACTTCAGAAGTTCGGAGAAGAATATTTTGAGCATTGCGCATATTTTAGTCTCAATGAAGAAGAGGGAGTCTGCGATATCTTTCGCAAGACCAAGAACCCGCTGCAAATCATCGAGCAATTGTCATATCTTACTTCAGAACCTATTTTGCCTCAGAAGACTTTGCTTATTCTTGATGAGATACAAGACTGTCCGGAAGCCATTAGCGCCATGAAATATTTCTGCGAAAAGACACCGGAATATGTTGTGGCTTGTGCTGGTTCTCTTTTGGGGTTGGCTTTTGGTCATCAAGGCTTTTCGTTTCCTGTGGGTAAGGTTGACCATATAAATATGTATCCTGTCACTTTTTCTGAGTTTTTGGAGCAGCGAGATGAAAGGCTTTACCAATATTATATGTCAATAGATAGCTTGGAACCTCTTCCTGACGTTTTTTTTGATAGACTTTCTCAGGCATTTACTGCCTATCGTATATCTGGGGGAATGCCAGCTGCGGCAATGAAGATGATAGAAAAGGATCTGAGTGGCGTGGAAACAACTCTACGTAATATCTTGCAAGATTATTCCTTGGACTTTGTGAAGCATGCTACGCCTTTACTGGCTAATAGGATTTCGCATGTTTGGAAGTCTTTGCCGTCACAGTTGGCTAAGGAAAATAGAAAGTTTGTTTATCAGCTGGTTCGTCCTGGTGCAAGAGCGAGGGAATATGAGGATGCTCTTACATGGCTTAAAAATGCGGGATTGATATATAAGGTAAGCTTGTGCTCTACTCCGCAAGTTCCTTTGAAATCGTATGAAGATTTGAGCATCTTCAAGATTTATAGTCTTGATGTGGGATTATTGAGAGTGCTTGCTGATTTGAGTCCAGAGGCTTATCTGGTTGATAATCCTATATTTAAAGAATATAAGGGCGCTTTGGCAGAGAATTATATTCTTCAGAGTCTAGTGGCTAATGGCGTTAATTGTTCCCATTATTGGGCTTCGGGTAATAAAGCAGAAGTGGAATTTATTGTTCAGCGTGGTTTGGAAGTTATTCCGGTGGAAGTGAAGTCGGGTACCAGTGTCACGGGGCGTAGTTTGATAGAGTATAACAAAAGGTACTCACCTGGTTTGCGCATCAGATATTCGATGCTTAATCTCAAGAGGGATGATTCCTTTATCAACATCCCTCTTTTCCTGGCTGATAGAACGGAGAAACTGATTTTTAAATAATTTTTAATGAGAAAAAAGATATATGGGTGAAGAGGGGTGAAGAGATAAAGAAAACTCTTCACCTCCCGAAACCCCGATAAACAGAGGGGATACGGGCGAGAAGGTGAAGAGTGAAGAGATAAATCGGGATTGCTTATATTACAACTCATTTGTTGAATTGTCTGCATAAATCTTCTGGCTGAATCATCAGAAAACAGTTTTTTTCTTCTATAATTGTATCTTTTACCATTATAAATCTACCACTTATTTTTAGAACTATGAAAAATGTAAAGTCCTGATAATCAAATGCAGTTGTAAAAACAGGTGGTCATTTTTACCACTTAATTATTTAATCAACCAACAAATATCAGACATTTTATATACTTTTGCAATCGGAAACCAATCATGGATGGGTTCCCGACTATCAGACAACAATTTTAAACATAAATGAGAATAACTAAAGTTTAAATTATGAGAAAATCAAAAAGTAATGCGATGTTGCGAGGACTAGCAGCCTCAGCACTCGTCCTAATGGTCTCAGCGACAGCTTGGGGACAGAAGGTGAAGATTACGGGTACTGTAATCGACAATACCAATGAACCCGTTATCGGAGCTTCGGTTCTGGAGAATGGTACCAAAAATGGTGTTGCTACAGACCTGGATGGTCACTTCACCATCGAAGTACAGCCAGGTGCCAGACTCAAAATTTCTTATATAGGTTATAAGAATAAGGAAGTGAAAGCTTCTAACGGTGTACAGATTATGCTCGAAGAGGAGTCTAATATGCTCAACGAAGTGGTGGCTATCGGTTATGGCTCTGTCAAGCGTAAGGATGTGACTACTGCCGTATCCAGTGTGTCAGCCAAAGACCTTGATACCCGTCCTATCGTATCTGCCGCAGCAGGTATGCAGGGAAAGGCAGCCGGTTTGCAGATTTCGCAAGCCAACGGTCAGCCAGGTGCTTCACCAACCATCCGTGTGCGTGGTACCACCTCTTTAAATGGTAGCAATGATCCGCTCTATGTAGTAGATGGTGTGCCAATGACCAATATCGACTTCCTGGCAGCAGATGATATTGATAATATCCAGGTGTTGAAGGATGCCTCTTCTGCTGCAATCTATGGATCACGTGCAGCCAATGGTGTCATCATTATCGGTACAAAGCAGGGTAAGGCTGGCGTAGCCAAGGTATCTCTGAATGCACATTATGCATTTAATACTGTACGTGACAACCAGGAATCTCTTAATGCGGCTCAGTATAAGGAGCTGATGGATGAAATCGGTCTGGTGAAACTGCCTGAAGGCTTGAAAGACCAGACCGACTGGAAAGACGAGGTGTTCCGTACGGGTAATGTACAGGACTACCAGCTCTCTATCACCAATGGTACCGATAAACTGAGATACTTTATCTCGGGTGGCTATACAGGCGAAAATGGTGTTATCAAGAAGTCAAGCTATCAGCGTTACAACTTCCGAGCATCTGTAGAGAACGATATACGTAAGTGGTTGCGACTCAATGCAAGTGTAACTTATTCCGATTATACCAACAAGGGTACAGGTATCATTTCGGGTGCCGGTTCTAACCGAGGCGGCGTAGTAACCGCTATCGTCAATACGCCAACCTATGCACCGGTATGGAATCCGGAGAATCCTAGCCAGTTCTACAACAACTTCTATGGCGTGAACATTACCTCGCCAGCAGAGAATATCGCCCGTACTCAGAATAATAAGTCTGCCTACAACCGATTGCTTGCAACCGGAAAGGCAACTGTCACCTTTATGCCTGAACTGACTTATAACACATCTCTCTCGTTCGACCGTACACAAGGAACAACCACCAACTTCCTTGACCCGATATCTACTACCATCGGCCGTCAGGAATTCGGTACAGGATATGATGGTAGAAACATCAGCAGCGTTATCGTATGGGACAATGTATTAAACTATAAGAAGGCATTCGGAAAGCACAGTCTGGATGCGATGGCTGGTAGTTCCTGGACACAGAGCAAGTGGAGCCAGAACTATATCAATGGTAGCAACTATGCCAACGATCTGTTCCCAACCTTGAATGCGGCCAACAAGATTTCCTGGACAGGAACCGGTTCGTCAGCTTCTGATTGGGCTATTCTCTCTACTTTCGCCCGTTTGCAGTACAACTGGAATGATACCTATATGGTAACCGCCAATATGCGTGCCGATGGTTCTTCCAAGTTGGCACCGCATCACCGGTGGGGCTACTTCCCATCATTCTCTGGTGCCTGGCGCGTAAGCAATGAGAAATTCATGAAAGATATCAAGTGGATTGACGACTTGAAGATTCGTGGAGGCTGGGGACAGACCGGTAACCAGAGCGGATTGGGCGATTACAGCTATCTGGCAAGATACAATATCAATCGTGTGCAGTGGTTTGGCGAGGGAAATGATGCCAATTCTACTCCTACTTTCTCACAGGGCAACCTGAGTAACCCTGAGCTGACTTGGGAAACAACAACCCAGACCAACATCGGTCTCGACTTGACCGTACTGGGCAACCGCCTCACCTTCTATGCTGATTACTATTATAAGAAGACCAAGGATATGTTGATGAACATCACCTTGCCGGCAGGTAGTGCTGCTGCAAGCAACCTGACCTATAATGGCGGTTCGATGATCAACAAAGGCTGGGAGTTTGCTATCTCTTCACAGAATCTGACAGGTGCCTTGAAGTGGAATACAGATTTCAACATCTCATTCAACAAGAATAAGTTGGAGAGCCTGTCTCTGACTCAGGTATATTATGAAGCCACGACTACCGATTTCGTCAACGAACAGGTGGTTCGCAATACGCCAGGTAAGCCATTGGGCAGTTTCTGGGGATATGTAGCAGAAGGTGTGGATCCCGAGACCGGTGATATGAAGTATAAGGACGTGACCGGTGATGGTCTGGTATCAGCCAGTGACCGTACTTATATCGGTGATCCGAACCCAGACTTCACCTTCGGTTTGACCAATACCTTCTCTTATAAAGGCTTGAATCTCAGTATTCTTATCCAGGGAAGCTATGGCAACGATATCTACAACGTTTCACGTATGGAAACCGAAGGAATGTATGATGGTAAGAACCAAAGCACCAAGGTGCTTGCTCGCTGGAGAGTTCCTGGTCAGATTACCGATGTGCCAAAGGCTAAGTGGGATATCCGCAACTCAACCTACTTCGTAGAAGATGGCAGTTATCTCCGTGTAAAGGATATTTCTCTCTCTTACGATGTGCCTCGCAAACTGATTTCTCGCTTCGGTCTGACCCGTCTGCAGCCATACGTATCAGCAACCAACCTGCTTACCCTGACCGACTATTCAGGTATGGATCCGGAGGTAAACCAGTATGGCAACAGTGGTAGTGTGCAGGGCATCGACTGGGGGACATATCCACTCAATAAGAGTGTAGTATTAGGTGTAAAAGTAGAATTCTAAACATCGACAACAATGAAAACATATCATACAATCAAGACATTGGCGCTCGGTGGCATCGCAATGTTCTCTTTGGCAAGTTGCTCTCTCGACTACGAGCCATTATCAGAGCCATCAGAAATAACACAGGGCGGTCAGACAGAGACCTCAACAGCCGTATTGAAGGACAAGGCTGCTGCTGATGCACAGCTCAAATCGCTCTATGAGTTGTTCCGCAACCGCCAGGAGCATACCCATCTCGACTATCTTCTGGTAGGCGATTCACATAGTGATAATGCTTATGCCGGAACTACCGGTGCAGAGGTGGTACCTTATGAGACCAACTCTATCGATGCCAGCAACTCGGTATTGAGCCGTGACTGGAACCGCTATCTGGAGGATATCGCCAAGGCAAATGTGCTGATCAATGGTGTTGAGCAATTGAAGGAGAACGGTCAGATATCAGAAGCAGAATATCATTCCTATAAGGCACAGGGCGAAATCTTCCGTGCCCTGATGATGTTCCGAATGGCTCGTCTGTGGGGTTCTTTCCCAGTCATTACGACCATCGCAAAGACCATCACATCCGAGAATATCAATGAGGTATATCCTACCTATTATCCTCCTCGCAAGACTCCGAAGGAATGTTATGAGCAGATTATTGCCGACTTGACGGATGCTGAGCAGTATGCACCGGATAATGACAATTCCGACCGCACCAAGATGACCAAGACCGTAGCTCAGGCTATGCTTGCCAAGGTTTATGCCGAAAAGGAAGTGCAGGATTATGACAAGGTAATCGCTTATGCCGACAAGGTGATGAATACAACCGGTATAGAGCTGGAAGACAGTTATGAAACCCTCTGGGGCTATGATGAGACAGCGAAAGACTGCATGAAACGCAATACCAAAGAAGGTATTCTGGAGGTGCATTGGACAACCGGTAGCGGAAACTGGGAAACCTGGATGTACGGCCGTCAGTTAGACAACTGGGATTATTACTTTACCTGGGCAAAGTGGATTACTCCTTCACGAGACATCATCAATGACTTTGACAAGGAAGGTGATGAGGTTCGTAAGAATCAGGCTATCGTATATTATGCCTGTACCTGGAGCAACTATTATCCGGCTTCCAACTATCCGTTCATGTATAAGTTACGCTCTTCATACAATAATATTTACTGGGTTCGCTTAGCTGATATTATCCTGATGAAGGCTGAGGCAGAAGCCTATAAGGGCAATCTTGCCGAGAGTGCGAAACTCGTGAACCAGATTCGCAAGCGTGCCAAACTGAAGGAACTGACATCCGACAAGACTGGCAGCAAGGAATCTATGATAGAGGCTGTTCTCCATGAGCGCCGTCTGGAACTTGCCTTTGAGGGAGAACGCTGGTTCGACCTCTGCCGCAACAACAAGGTGGAGCAATATCTCAACGGAATAGACAACCGTGACAGCGGACGCATCAGACAGGTAAGACAGTTTGACGGCAACTCATACCTGTTGCCAATTCCACAGACCGCTCTTGACCAGAATACCAATCTAGAGCAGAATCCAGGTTACTAAGCTAACCTGGATAGCTTTCAACTCAAACCGTTATTAACAAATAATAGAAGAAACGAATATGAAATACTATAGCAATAAACTGATGATGCTGGTCTGCGCAACAGCTTTCTCTGTGACAGCTTGCAGCAGCAGTAACTCATTCTCAGATCCTGTAGACTTTGATACTCCTAGTGAGGCACCAAATCCAGTACCGGCACAAGGAACAGCCAAAACTTTCATTACAACAGCCGATGGAGTCTATTCATTGGCACAGGGTGAGGTAAAGTTGTATAATGGAGTATCTATGGCACCAACCACCATCGAACTCGATTTAAATAAGAAGTATCAGACGATTGATGGATTCGGTTATGCCATCACTTATTCATCCTGCTATAATCTGATGCAGATGACTCCAGAGGCGCGTCTGGCTCTTTTGAAGCGTATTTACTCTACAACAGAGGGTTATGGCGTAAGTTATGCCCGTATCTCTTTGGGATGCAACGACTTTTCAAGTACTGAGTATACCTATTGCGACACGAAGGGCAGCGAATCTGACCCTATCAGCAACTTCGCGCTCTATAGCGATGAGAACGATTATGTGATTCCGGTATTGAAGGAGATTCTTGCCATCAATCCTAATCTGAAGATTATCGCAGCTCCCTGGACTTGTCCGAAATGGATGAAGGTGACAGATATAAACACCAAGAATCCTAAGGATTCATGGACAGATGGTCATCTCAATCCTGATTATCGCGAGGTTTATGCCAAGTACTTTGTGAAGTTTATTAATGTGATGAAGGAGAAAGGTATCAATATCTATGCTGTTAGTCCTCAGAATGAGCCATTGAACAAAGCAAACTGTGCATCTCTCTATATGCCTTGGCAGGAAGAGGCTCCTTTCGTGAAGGAGTTGGCCGCACAGTTTAAGAAGAATAATCTGCAGACCAAGATTTATGTCTTCGATCACAACTACAACTATGACAAGATTGCTGATCAGGAAGATTATCCTGTGAAACTCTACAATGCTATCGGTGATAACTTTGAGGGCTCAGAGCTGGTTGTAGGTGCTGCTTATCATGATTATGGCGGCAACAACAGCGAGTTGACTGATATCCACAACCAGCGTCCTGACAAGGAACTGATATTCTCGGAAACCAGTATCGGAACCTGGAATAACGGACGTGACTTGAGTAAACGACTGATGGCGGATATGAAGAATGTGGCGCTCGCTACGGTAAACCAGTATTGCAAGGCTGTGCTTGTATGGAATCTGATGCTTGACAATAAGATGGGACCTAACCTGGATGGTGGATGCCAGACCTGCTATGGTGCTATTGATATCAATCAGAATGGCTACAACCAGTTGAGCTACAATTCTCATTATTACATCATCAACCACATGTCTAGTGTCGTTGCTCCTGGTGCGGTTCGCATTGGTAATACGTCCCGCACCGTTAATGACAGCAAGATTACACATGCTGAGTTTGTTAATCCTGATGGTAGTTATGCTGCTGTCATTATCAACGAGGGAGATGAGGCTAAGTCAATCAACCTCAGTGATGGAACTCATAATTTTACCTGCAATGTTCCTGCTAATGGTGTGATTTCTTGCAAGTGGAATAAGTGATCAGTGAACTATTGTGAATGATTAATTATAGAAAAAATCATTATGAAACATATCAGATATTATATCATGGCGTTGCTCGCCCTGCCACTGATGGCATCTTGCGGCGATGATGATTACAGTGCGCCTACTCCTGCCGGTAATCCTGTGATGAGCTATACGGCTCCTGCTGCAGCTGTATGGATGGGCGATGAAGTGGAGGTGAAAGTAAACTGCAAGGATGATGGAGGAGTGGCTCTCTCTACCTTGAAAGCAAACCTCCTGTTTAGTGGGCAGAGTGTAGATGAAACTACCATCCGTACCAAGGAGGCTGGTGAATATACAGTCAAACTGAAAGTGCCTTATGCACAGAATGTTCCTGATGGAAAGGTGGATATTCAACTTACTCTGCAGAATGTATCAACCAAATCGAATACAGAGACCTTGTCGTTTGATATCAAGCGCCCTCATTTCAACAATCTGCAGTTTGTGAGTGCTGATGGTGTTAAATATGACATGACAGAGAAAAGCGACTTTGTTTATCAGGCTGTTCTTCCTAGCAGTAAGAAAACCTTCAAGGGATATTTTGCAACGAAGGATGGAAAGTTTGTCTTCGGTTCCAGCACAGGTAAGGATATCAGTTTGGGAGAAACAGGCAACTTCAACTTCACTTCTGAGAATATGAACGATGTAGTTGTCACTTTCGATGCCAAGAACTATACGGCTGGTCCTACCGACGTATTGCCGGTTACTATCCTCGATTTTGCCGATTCTGATGCAGGCAAGACTTGGGTGGGTGAGATCAAGCAGGGGGCTACCTGCAACCTTACCATCAACGGCAATAATCTGCCAGATGACTGGTATTATGACAGCGACTGGTTCCAGAAAGAAGAGGATGGAAGCTATACCTTCAAGGCTATTACCGGCAGATATACCGTTCTGGCAGACTTCACCCATAAGTCATTCCGCATCTGGACAATGAATGGAAGTGAGCCTATGTCACTGAATGGCGATGGTACTGGTGCACTCTGGATCATCGGTAATGAAGGTGTCAACAAGCCAACTTGGGATGCTGTAAATCATGGCTGGTGGACAGGTGTTGACTCTGACGTCTGCCTCACTCCAATCAAGGCTAAGGTATATCAGGTTACACTCACCGTTGGTAAGCAGCTCAGAGCTACTGGCGTAGACTTCAAGTTCTTCGGTCAGGCAGACTGGGGTATTGAGTTCAAGGGTAAGGATAACAGCCATCTCATCTCAACTGAGAGCGAGGTATTCGGCATCGGTGACGGTAACGGTCACGACAACGGCAATGTTTATCTGAAAGATGGAGTAGAACTGAAGGATGGCGAGACATACGTTCTTACAGTTGACTTGACTGCCGGTGTAGACAAGGCTGTTCTCAAAGTAGAAAAGAAATAATATGTAGGTTTATAATTATTCATAAGCTTTTTAGGTTTTAGTTTAAATAATTTAGGGTATAAAGCATTGTTTAAGGCTGCTCCAAACTTTTTGGGGCAGCCTTTTTTGGGGAGGTGCAAGGATGTAAGAACAACAAAAGTAAAAAAGAATATCAAAAAAAATGCTAGAAAATTTGGAAATATACCCAAAAAACTATACCTTTGTCTCTTGAATGTCCTATACAGCAGTAAGGGCTGGTTCTAATGATACCTATACAACAAAATATTATCAACCTATGATAGAAAGATTATTATCTCTATTGTATATCTGGTGTTTCGCTACACTTACATCATGCTTTGCTCAAAAGGAAAGCATCAGTGAACTGTATGCCCAACTTGATCGGGCTATAGAGCAATCCCAGCACTATACCAAACTGAAAGAAAGTAGCATCGCTCAGTTGAAGGAATTGATTCATCAGGAGAACAATCCGAAGTTGCTCATCAATACTTATCGCAAGATTTATTCTGAATATAAGTCCTACCAGAGCGATTCTGCTGTGGCTTATATTCAGAAAGCCATTGTATTGGCTCAGAAGGAAGGACTGCCGGCTGAAGTTGCTGGATTGAAAAGTCAGTTAGCTTTACAGTATTCTACAGCCGGAGCTTTTGCTGAGGCTTTGGAGGTGCTCAATCATATAGATAAAAAGACATTGGATGAATCGAACCGGAAAGATTATTTCATTGCCTATTACCATGTCTATGGTGAGTTGGGCTTTTCTAATATGCATGTAGATACCGATTTAAGTCAGAATTTCTTTAGTCGTCAGAATGCATATCGGGATACTTTGTTTGCAATCCTTCCACATCATAGCGAAGATTATCTCATGCGTAAAGAGGTGATGCTTACCAGTCAGAATAAATGGGATGAAGCACTGAAGGTGAATAATGAACGGTTGAAATTATGTAAGGAGGGGAGTCATGAATACGGCATCGTAGCCTACTATCGCTATCTGATTTACCGTTCTCTGAAAAACGAAGAAATGGAGAAATATTGGTTGCTAAAATCTGCCATTTGTGATGTGAAGTGTGCTATCAATGATCAGGCTTCGCTTTGGATTCTTGCTGACTTGTTGAGTCAGGAAGGCAATGTTGAGCGTTCTTATAAATATATCAACTTCTCTTGGAATGCCAATAAGAGTTTTTGTACGCGTATTCGCAGTTGGCAGATTTCGCCAGTGCTTGGTACCATCGATCATAATTATCAGGCACAGCTCAAGAAGGCAAACCAGCGTCTTGTCTTTGCCATCATCTGTGTCAGTCTTCTGGTTCTTTCTTTAGGTGTTCTGGCTTTCTATGTCAATAAGCAGAAGAAATATGTTACCATAGCGAGAAATGAACTGAAGAAAACGAATGAACAATTGGAGGAACTGAATAAGAAACTTTCTGCTACCAACGAAATGTTGAAGACTTCGAATGATAAACTGTATGAGTCAAATGGTGTGAAGGAAGAATATATAGGCCAGTTCCTGGGAGCATGTTCTCATTATATAGACAAACTGGATAAGTTGCGTCTCCATGTCAATAAGATGGTAAAGAACCGTGAATATCAGGAACTTTATTCAATGACGAGAAGCAGTGAACTGAAGGAACACGAGTTGGGAGAACTTTATGCAAATTTCGATAAGGTCTTCCTGCATCTGTTCCCTGATTTCGTGGAAGACCTCAATAGCCTTCTGAAGCCGGAGGCACAAATCCATCTTACCGATGCAACAAAGTTACCGGCAATGGTGAGGGTATTCGCCTTGATAAGACTGGGTATTGATGACAGTACGAAGATAGCAGAATTCCTACATTATGCAGTTAATACGATATATAATTATCGGGCAAAACTGCGTAATGGAGCTATTGGTGAAAGAAATGAATTTGAGAAGAATGTGAAAGAATTAGGAACGATAAAAGGAAAAGGTTAATATATAAAATCAAAGAGGGTGTGTCATAAAAACAGACATACCATCTTTGTTTTTTATTACAACTGATAGAACTTGGTGAAAGCCTTCACGCAATATTCGTGGTCGATAACGTTACCGGTTTCGCGGCAACTGTGCATAGCGAGGATGGCATTGCCCATATCCACACCCTTCAATGGGATGGAAGAGGCGAGGATATTGCCCAAGGTGCTTCCGCCTGCTACATCGCTGTGGTTTACGAAACGCTGGCATGGTACACCGGCTGCATCGCAGATGTTGGCGAAGATGGCTGCTGATACAGCATCGCTCGCATACTTCTGGGCTGCATTGAACTTGATGACCGGACCACCGCCCAACTTAGGATGATTCGTAGGGTCGAATTTTTCGCTATAGTTAGGATGCCAGGCATGTGCATTATCGGCTGAAATCATGAAGGCACGCTCTACTGCCTGATAATAAGCCTCTTCTGTCTGGCTCTGTGACAGGGCGATGCGCTGAAGCATATATGAAAGGAATGGACTTCCGGCTCCCTGTTTGGTCTGAGACCCCGTTTCTTCATTATCGAAGATGGCGAGAACCTGGGTGGTATCATTGGCATCAGATGCAATCATCGCCTCTACACCAGCCCAGCACATAGACAGGTCATCGAGTCTGCCTGAAGAGATAAACTCATCGTGTACACCGAAGGTGCAGGCTGGAGTGGCATCAGCCAGATAGAGGTCGAAATCAAGAACATCCTCTTTCTGGATATTCAGTTCGTTGGTTATCACATTCATCAGGAGATTACCCTTCTCCAGTTCATCATTGATGATGCCGAGGATAGGGAGCACATCCTTCTGCTTGCTCAACTTCACACCATCATTTACCTGACGGTTGAAGTGGATGGCGAGATTGCTGATCTGCAGCAATGGGCGCTTCACATGAAGAAGGAGCGTCTGGGGATTCATCGCATTCTCGCCCTTCACGATAACTCTACCTGCCAGGGTGAGCGGACGGTCGAACCAGGTTGACATGATAGGACCACCATAAACCTCAGTATTCAGTTTTACGATACCGCCCTCGCAAAGCATCTCAGCATTTGGCTTGATGCGGAAGGTAGGCGAGTCGCAGTGGGCGCAGATCATGTGGAAACCGGCATCTGCCAAAGGCTTCTTTCCGATTTGGAAGGCGTAGATGGAAGAGTCGTTCTTGGTAACGAAGAACTTTTCACCCGCTTCAATCTTGCCCAAAGGCTCCTGTGGGTTCATACGTCGGAACCCGTTCTTCTCCAATTCCTCGGAGATATTCTTTACTGCCAGGAAATTCACTGGCGATGCGTCTAGAAAGGATAATAATCTTTTGATCATAGTCTATATCTTTATATTAATATCTTGCAAAGATAATAGATTTTTTTCATTTTATCTCATTATTCTATTTGTTTTTCATTTTTTTGTATTATCTTTGTCCCCAAATAAGATCAATGAATGAATTATGAAACGATATAAATCCTGCACTCTAATTATATTGCTGCTGTTGGCATCGGCTCTTCAGGCATATGCGCATATTTCCAGAAATATGTTCATGCTTTCCAATCTCAATACTGACATTGGTCTTTCCAGCCCTCGAGTTTATTCTATTGTCGAGGCTGAGGATGGTGCCATGTGGATAAGTACTAAGCGTGGAGTTGACCGATATAATGGGCAACAGGTAACCAATTATACTTTATACACAGAGATGCCCTATAGTGATGCTAGTGGTAGAAGTATTAAACTGACTAAGGATGCGCAACATCTGATTTACGCCTACGACAACAAGGGAAAGGTGTATATATATGATAAGAGGAAAGATGCATTTGTCTTGAAATGTAATCTTCAGCATATTTTAGGTGGAAGTATCGTGTTGAACGAACTGGTGGTAGACGGAAAGGGCAATTTCTGGTTAGCTATGGATAGAGGCATTTATTGCTTATCAGCAGCTACTGATGGAAAGGAGATAGTTCGGGAGACAGCTAAGGGTAGGTTTGTATTGAAAAATACCTATATTAATCATATCCAATTTATAGGTCAGAAACTCTTGATAGGAACATTTAAAGATGTTTATTGCTATTCGATGTCTGCCCGGAAGTTAGAAAAGAAGATTAGTGGCAGTTCTGTAGTATCCTCTTATCATGATATTGTGGGACATCGTATCTGGCTGGGTACTTTTCACGAAGGAGTTAAAGTAGTGGATGATCGTACTTGGAAGCTGATAAAATCTGCTGATTTCCAATCTTTGCAAAACATTCCTAAAATTCCAGTACGTTCAATCATTTTATATGATAAGCAGACTCTTCTGATGGCTGTAGATGGAGCTGGAATATATGCTTATGACAGTTCGAACAAACAAACCAAGCTCTTGCTTGATACAGACGGACGCCCTGGTAACGTGTTGAATGGTAATGGATTATATACCTTGTGCTGCGATCGTTTTGGCGATTTATGGACAGGCTCTTACTCGGGAGGAGTAGATTTGGCAATACCGATGAAACATACATTGGAATATATCACACATGAATATCTCAACAATCAATCACTGATAGACAATTGTGTGAACGATGTTTTCCAAAGCCGTGATGGGAAAATATGGTATGCCACAGATAAAGGAGTAAGTGTTTATGATGCGCAGACTCGTCTTTGGCATCATGGATTATATAATAAGGTGGCGCTTACGATTTGTCAGACTGTAGACGGCAGAATTCTGGTTGGTACCTATGGTAATGGCGTATATCAGGTTCATGCTGATGGCACTAGTATGCCTGCTTATTCTGTGGAAACAGGAATGTTGAAGAGTGATTACGTATTCAGTCTTTTTACTGATAGCGATGGTAATATTTGGGTGGGATGTTTGGATGGAGATATGGCTTGTTTCCCTTCAGATAAATATAATTTGAATGGAACGGGAAAGTCGGTATTCTATCTGCCTGTCAACGAAGTGCAATGCATCACGGAATCACTGGATAAGCGTTTTATAGCTGTAGGAACTTCGCATGGAGGCTATTTGATTGATAAGCGTGAACCTTTGCATCCTCGTCGTTTCTTTTATCCTGAACAGTATCCCGGTAAAGACATTAATTTGTTTGTCAACAGTATGTCTTTTCAGGATTCCCGTCATATTTGGATTGGAACGGATGGAGGAGGACTCTATGATTATGATTTCCTGACAAAGAAGTTTAAGCGTTATACTAATCAGGACGCTTTGCCTTCTAATACTGTTTATGGACTTATAAAAGGTATTAATGGCAATTTGTGGATCAGTACGGATAAAGGATTGGCGTTCATGAAACAGAGGAAGATAGTAAACCTCAACATCTTTAAGGGAATGGAACGTGAGTATAACCGAATGTCTGTTGCGTGTACTTCAGATGGCAGGGTGCTTTTTGGCAGCAACGATGGAGTTGTCGCTTTGACTCCTATGTTTGCCAAAGGTTTGAATTATGCCGCTCCACTTCGTATTCATAGTGTTGAGGTTGAAGGTGTCGAACGTTCCGATTACTGGAATGAATGTCTCTTTGAAATGTTGAAGGAAGGCAAATTGAAACTTAGCCATAATGAGAATACGCTGGTTGTTTCTTTCGAGAGTATCAATTATCAATACCAGTATGATATTCAATATCAATATTATTTGGAAGGATACGACCGTAATTGGAGTAAAACATCTTCTAATCAGTTGGCACGATTTGTAAATTTGCCTTCGGGCAGCTATGTGCTTCATGTAAAGGCTATCTGCAGAAGTAATGGTAGAGAATTGGGAGAAACAACTTTGGAGATTCATATAGCCCAGCCTTGGTGGAATACCTGGTGGGCATGGATTATCTATCTCTGTATTTTTGCTGCCATCTTATATTTTGTCTGGCAGTATTACAAAGAGCGCTTACAGCGAAAGTATTATGATGAGAAAATCAATTTCTTCGTTAATACAGCTCATAACATACGTACTCCTTTGAGTCTCGTGTTGGCTCCTCTTGATAATCTGGCTAATGATTCCAGCTTGAGTGAGAAAAGTTGTGAATTCTTGGATATGGCGCATCGCAACGGCAACAAACTATTGAAGATGGTTACAGAATTGCTTGACTTCCAAAAGGTAGAGCAGTCTGCCGAACAGGTTCGCCTGCAAGATATAGAATTGCCGATGCTTTTACGTGTGCAGTTGGAAAAGTTTGTATTGGCAGCTCAGGAGAAGCATATTCAACTGTGTATTGAAACGTGTCCGCAGCAACAGATTTATTCTGATGTCAAAATGATGGATCTGATATTGGAAAATCTTCTCTCGAATGCTATCAAATATACACCTCAAGGTGGAAAGGTTACGTTGTCGGCTTCTGTTGAAGGTAAGATGGCTATGATTCATGTATGTGATACAGGTATAGGTATTCCAAAGGCCGAAATTAAGAGTATCTTCAAGACCTTCTTCAGGGCTTCTAATGCGATAAATTCTCAGGAAATGGGAAGTGGATTAGGACTGATGCTTACACGAAAGCTTGTAGAGAAATTAGGAGGAAAGCTTAGTTTCGTAAGTGAGGAAGGAAAGGGTACTACTTTCTGTGTGAAGATGCCATTAGGTCATGTAACAGATTCTTCTGTCCGGCTTGTAGGAGAAAAGAAAAATGTTGCAACTGAATCTTCTTTAGCTGAAGATAAGCATGATGAAACTTGCCAGACAGTGTCTTCTGCGGTTCAGCAGGATGCTGATGTTTCAACGGATACACTTCTTTTTGTCGATGACAATGAAGATCTTCGCAAATATATCAGAATGACTTTTGGTGATTCTTATCAAGTAGTTGATGTGGAGAGTGCAGAGGCTGCCTTGAAATATTTGAAAGAGGGCGGGGTATGTGATATCGTTGTTTCTGATGTCATGATGCCGGGAATGCACGGAGACGAGTTCTGTCGCAGCATCAAGGAAAATAAGGAAACATCATGGCTGCCTGTTATCCTGCTGACTGCTAAGGCTGGTCGTGACTTTATGATAGAGGGACTCGGACTTGGTGCTGATGACTATATAGCCAAGCCATTCGATACTGCTATTCTTGCGAGCAAGGTTGCCAGTATTTTGAAGAATCGTCGCCGGTTGAGTCAGTATTATATGGACAGAAGCCTTGCTCTTGTTAGAGGAGAGGTTGCTTCTGGGTCTGCTTCTTCCGAGCAGATTGTGGGTTCTGATTCTTCCGATGAACACTTGGAACCTACTGGAACTTCTGAAGAGAAAAAGGATGATACTGTCTTGAATAAGCAAGGCCAGACATTCGAAAATGTGGCAGAAACTGTTCTGGATCCGCAAGACCAGGCTTTTGTAGATAAAGCTACCCGTTTGGTGTTGACTCATCTGAGCGACACAGACTTTAATATCGACCGACTCTGTAGAGAGATGGCGATGAGCAGAACGCTTTTCTATGGTAGGCTGAAGACCCTTACGGGCCAAAGTCCGCAGGATTTTATGCGTTTGATACGTCTGGAGCAGGCTGCAATCTTCCTGAAACAGGGGGATAGTGTGCTGGATGTATCTGTGAAAGCCGGTTTTGTAAATGTGAAGTACTTTAGTACTGTATTTAAAAAGCACTTTGGAGTATCTCCAAGTAAGTATCTGTAAATTAAAGTTTTAAATTCAAAGAAAAGGTTTCTGTTTAGACGATATGTCTGAATTGAAACCTTTTTTGATTGTTATCTAACCCTCTGAAAGTTCCTTTTCTTTATCTTTGCAACCAGATTCTGTTACGTAAGTTAAACAGTTATTTAAAAAACGAAACAATAACAATATAAACATAAAAATGAAAAGGAACTTTTTGAAAATTAGCCTCTTTTTAATAGGTGTCTTCACATGTTTCTCATGCGAAGCAAGTACGTTGCCCTCATCCGGCAGTTCTGATGGTGTAGGCGAATCCATACCTACTGCCCAGCAATGGAATAAAGACGTTGTGGGGTGGAATCTTGGCAACGAATTCGAGTGCTCAGCTCCTGGACAGGATGGTGAGTCGATGCAGATTGGTAACCCTGATGGTTCTATCCATGCAGAGACAGCCTGGGGCAATCCCGTTGTTACCAAGAAGATGATACAAGCCGTGAAGAAGGCAGGTTTCAATGCCATCCGTATTCCAATCCGTTGGCAGTGCCACATTACCAACGCTCAGGCGATGAGCATCGACAAGGCTTGGATTGCTCGCATCAAGGAGGTGGTGGGCTGGTGTCTTGACAACGGTTTGAAGGTTATCATCAATGTGCATCATGAAAAATGGCTCGAAGGTCGTCCTACCTATCAATATAAGGAAGAAAACTGCCAGAAGCTTGCGCTCCTCTGGATGAATATCGCCTCTGAGTTTGCCAATTATGACAGTCGCTTGGCTTTCGCCGGTACCAATGAGGTTCACATCAGGGACAACTGGGGCAAGCCTACTGCCGAGAACCTCGAAGTGCAGAATGCTTACAATCAGATATTCGTGGATATGGTTCGTGCCACAGGCGGCAACAATGCCAAGCGCCACCTCATCTTACAGACTTACGTTTGTAACCCATGGTTTGGCATAGAGAATGGAGATTTCATCATTCCGAAGGATGCCGAAGGCAATGGCAACAACTATATGAGTGTGGAATTTCACTACTATCAGCCATGGAGCTACGCCGGCGATTGCACCTACGATTACTGGGGTGATGCCTACAAGGATGCTGGCAAGATACCTGCAGAAAATGAGAAGACCATGACGGATTTCTTCGACAAGGCGGTGAATACCTGGAGCAACAAAGGACTGGGTATCGTAATAGGAGAGTGGGGAGTAACCGATCACTATAAGTCAAACTCAGAGAAAGTGCATGAAAACATGACCTACTACTGTAAGTTCTTGACTACGGAGGCTCGCAAACGAGGCTTCTCTACTTTCGTTTGGGACAACAACCACTTCGGCAACGGCTCTGAGAAGTATGGCATCTTCGACCGTTTCAAGAGTATGAAGGTGAATGCTCCTTGGATTCTCGAAGGAATCTTTGGGAAAGAATAATGTTAAACTAAAAACAAAAATATCAATTATGAGAAAGAAAACTATGTTTCTCGGCCTGCTCGGTGCAGGTTTGATGTGGATGCCTGCTTCTGCCATTCTCGCTGCCCAGATGAATAATGCAGCGATGAGCGTTCAGCAGAACCAAGGCATCAAGGGTACAGTGGTGGATGCCACTGGCGAAACCTTGATTGGCGCTAGCGTAAAGGTGGCCGGTACAACCAATGGTGCCGTTACCGATCTGGATGGTAAATTTACGTTGAACTGCAAGCCTGGAGCAACGCTCGAAGTGAGCTACATCGGTTACAAGACGATGACCGTGAAAGCTGCTAATGGCATGAAAATCACGATGCAAGAGGATGGTAAGGCCTTGAATGAGGTCGTTGTTACCGCCCTTGGTATCAAGCGCGACCGCAAGGCTTTGGGCTATGGCTTGGAGGAGGTTAAAGGTGAGGAACTCACCAAGGCGAAGGAAACCAACGTCATCAACTCTCTTTCAGGTAAGGTGGCTGGTCTCGTTGTGCAGAACACCGCTGGCGGTGCTTCTGGTTCTACCCGCGTACTTCTTCGTGGTAATACAGAAATGGCAGGCAATAACCAGCCTCTTTACGTGGTGGATGGTGTGCCTTTGGATAATACAAACTTTGGCAGTGCTGGTGAAGCTGGTGGTTATGACCTCGGTGATGGTATCTCTGCCATCAACCCTGATGACATCGAGACGATGACCGTATTGAAAGGTCCTGCTGCCTCTGCCCTCTATGGTAGCCGTGCTTCCCATGGTGTTATCTTGATTACGACCAAGAAGGCGGAGAAGGATAGAATTTCCGTGGAGTACAATGGTTCTTATACTATCGATACTCAGTTGGCTAAGTGGGACGACATTCAGGAGATATACGGTGCTGGCTACAATGGCGAGCTTCCTAATGCGAGCACTTCTGGTACCAATGCCAGTTGGGGACCTAAGGCCGATGACTTCATGTTCAAGTATTTCGATGGCGAGGAGCGTCCATTCATGATGCATCCTAACAATGCTTCCGGTTTCTTCCGTACAGGTTTCACCACCCAGAACTCTGCCATTCTCTCAGTTAATTCCGGTAAGACGGGTATGCGTTTCTCTGTTACCGATATGCGCAACAAGGATATCTTGCCAAATACCAATATGAGTCGTGACAACTTCAACCTCCGTGTGAATACCTCAGCTGGTCCTGTTGACTTCGACTTCACCGCCAACTATACTCGTGAGAAGGTAAAGAACCGTCCTGCCCTTGGTGACTCTCAGAGCAACGTGGGTAAGAACCTCATGACCCTGGCGGGTACCTACGACCAGGCTTGGCTGAAGCACTATGAGGATGCCGACGGCAACTACTCCAACTGGAATGGTAACGATCAGTATAACAAGAACCCATACTGGGATCTCTATAAGAACAGCAATACATCCGACAAGGACGTGTTCCGTTTTACGGGTAAGGCAATCTGGAACATCAACAAGCACTTCAAGTTGCAGGGTACTATCGGTACCGACATCAACAGCATGAACTTCGAGGACTTCATCGCCAAGACAACTCCAGGAACTCCTGCCGGAAAGCTTACCGACCAAATCTTCAACAACCGCACACTTAACGCCGAGATACTCGCCCTCTACAACAACTCATGGGGCGACTTCGATGTCAACGCTACCGCTGGTGGTAACATCTTCAAGGTGAACAACAAGACCACTACAAACATCGGTCTCAACCAGCAGATAAATGGCATCCAGAACATCATGAACTATCAGGAACAGAATACTCGTGAGAGTATGTACAAGAAACAGATCAGCTCTCTCTATGCCAGCGCAAGCCTCGGCTACAAGCATACTTACTATTTGGAGGGAACCCTCCGTGGCGATAAGTCGTCTACGCTCCCTACAAATAACAATACATACGTATATCCATCTGTATCGGGTAGTTTGGTTTTCTCTGAGTTTATCAAGAACAAGAAGTTCATCAATTATGGTAAGATTCGCGCATCTTGGGCAAAGGTAGGTAGCGATACCGATCCATACCTGTTGGCACGCAACTATACTACGGGCAAGTACAGCTACTCGGGTTATACCATCGGTATGATAGCCAACTCAACACAGCCAAACAAGGATTTGAAGCCTACAATGACAGGTTCTTACGAGGTAGGTTTGGAGATGAAGTTCCTTAACGGACGCTTGGGCTTGGATGCTACCTATTACAACCAGAACTCCAAGAACCAGATTTTGAGTTTGGCTTCAACCACCGCCTCTGGCTATGCTTACCGCCTCATCAATGCCGGTGAGATTCAGAACCAGGGTGTCGAGATTGCCCTCAATGCCCGTGCCTTGCAGATCAAGGACTTCGCTTGGGACTTGGGTGTCAACTTCTCGAAGAATACCAACAAGGTGAAGGCACTCATCGATGGCATGGACTATTTTGAGCTTGCCAAGGCCACATGGTGCGGTGTATCAGTAGGTGCTCAGGTTGGCGAGAACTATGGAGCTATCCGTGGACACGACTTCCTCTACAACGACAAGGGACAGGTGGTTGTCGATGCAGCTACTGGTCTTCCAAAGATTGACCAGAAGGTCAAGACCATCGGCAACTCTACTTGGGACTGGACAGGTGGTTTCTACTCAACCTTCAGCTACAAGAACTTCCGCCTCTCTGCATCCTTCGATGTGAAGGTAGGTGCCGACATCTACTCTATGTCTATGCGTTCTGCATACCAGACAGGTAAGGCAAAGGGAACATTGGCAGGCCGTGAGGAGTGGTACACTTCCGAGGAGGCTCGCAAGGCTTCGGGTATGGACCTTGCCGCATGGCGTAAAGCAGGTAACTGCAAGGGATTTGTCGTAGATGGTGTCATCGACAATGGCGACGGTACTTATCGCAAGAACGACATCGCCGTGAACCCTGAAGATTACTGGAAGCATGTGGCAAATGGCGTGCAGAGTGCCTTCATTTACGACAACTCTTACGTGAAGTGTCGTGAGATTACTTTCGGCTATACCTTCCCAGAGAGCATCCTGGGCAAGTATGTCAAGGGCTTGACCGTATCCTTCGTGGCTCGTAACCCATTCATTGTTTGGAAGAACATTCCTAACATCGACCCAGACTCCAGCTACAACACCTCAGGTCTCGGTCTGGAATATGGTTCCCTGCCATCTCGCAAGAGTTATGGTTTGAACGTGAACGTGAAGTTCTAGTCTCGAAAAAATGAATCAATTTCTTTAGAAGAGTTCTAATATATAATAAGGTAAGAAAATGAACAATATAATCAAGAAATATATAGGTAAGAGCAGCCTGATGATGGCTTTCGCCCTGATGGCAACCGGCACTGCGATGACTTCTTGCTCTGATGATACCTTGAGCAACATCAATACCGACAAGACCAAGGTGAGCGAGCTCGACCCTAACGCACAGTTGACAACAGCTTTGCTGCAGACTTACGGTGACTTCAGTCTGATGGATACCTACCGTAACTATATAACGGGTTTTCCACAGTATTTCGCTGGCGGTTGGAATGTAACCAATTACGCTGGTTCTAATTTCAGAGAAGATGATATGTCTCGTCGTGTTTGGGACCGCTATTATGAAATCGGTATCAAGAACCTTGTGGATGCTATCCACAATTCTGCTGACAAGGCAAACTTGAATGCGGTACTTCGTATCCATCGTGTCTATCTCACGGCAGTTTTGGCAGATACCTACGGTGACGTGCCTTGTTCGGAGGCAGGTCTGGGTTATATCTCAGGTATCTCCACCCCTAAGTATGATACCGTAGAGGAACTCTACAGCTGGTTCTTCAAGGAACTTGACGCTTGCGAGAAGCAGCTTGGCACAGGTACCGACCACATTTCTGGTGATGTCACCAGCATGGGTGGTGATGTAGCTAAGTGGAAGAAGTATGCCAATGCACTCCGTATGCGCTATGCCATGCGCATTTCCGATGTTAATCCACAGAAGGCAAAGGAAGAGTTTGAGAAGGCTGTGGCTGCCGGTGCTATCGCCAGTGCAGAAGATGATGCTTATATCAAGTATGCTGATTCTCCATTTACCTATTATGATGGAGCCAACGACTACGATTTCCGTGCCAATGCATTGAGCGAGACTCTCTATGGTCAGGATGCCACATCGCCTACCATGATATGCTCTACCTTGTTCTATCAGTTGCAGAATACCAACGACCCTCGTCTCTATCGCATCTGCCGTCACTACTACAATATCAAGCGTAGTCAGGTGAAGCCAGATAAGAAGCAGAACATCGACTTGACCGATGATTTCCTGGCTTACTTCAAGAGCAAGAACCTCGGTGAGGAGCCTTGCAACCCTGGTGCAGCCTGGTACACAGACTGGATGAATCCACCTACGGTGGATGACCTTCCTACTTTGAAGAAGTATGTAGAGATAGACAAGAATACTTATGCCAGCTCTGATTATATAGCCCGAGCTAGTCGTCCTTGCCTGAACATCGACTTCGAGATGCCTTCTTGTCCTGGCGACTTGATGAGCTATGCTGAGGTAGAGTTCCTCAAGGCTGAGGCTGCAATCAAGGGTTGGAATGTAGGTGGTGGTGATGCTGAGAGTCACTACGAGGCTGGTGTTCGTGCCAGCATGGAGTTGCTCAACAACTACTATCTTACATCCAACAAGATTTCCAAGGAAGAGATAGATGCGTTCATTGCTAACAACAAGTTGGGTGACAATCCTAAGGAGACCATCAACACCCAGGCTTGGATTCTCCACATGATGAACCCTTCTGAGGGTTGGGCTAACATGCGCCGCTCTGACTATCCTGCCATCTTGAATCGTGATCTCTTGACCAAGAATGGTTTCACTTATACGGATCCCGATTGGTCAATGCCTGTCCGCTTGCAGTATCCTGAGTTGGAAGCTCAGTACAACAATGCCAACTACAAGGCTGCCATCGACCGCATGGGTGGTACAGACGATTGGCACAAGCGCCTCTGGTGGGACAAGGCTGATGTAAACCTTCAGCCAAACTTCAATCCTCCATTCGGAAAGGGATATAGCAAGTAGTGTTTAATGTTAAGTGTTAAATGTTAAGTCTTATAGGACAATAGAATAGAATAATTAATTATGAATAAGACAATGAAACAATATAAGGGAAAAGTCTTGAAGGCTATGATGATGCTCTTAGCCGTGGGTTTCGCACTGGCTGGTACATCTACCTTGTCTTCTTGCTCTTCTGACGATGAACCATACTTCACTGTCAGCGAAGATGACAATCCACGTATCTTGAACACCGACTTGGCTGATTCCAAGATAGACCGCAAGACTAATTATAAGATGGAAATCAAGGTGACACCTGCTCACTACACCACTGTGACATGGTTGCTCGACGGCACTAAGATTGCCGAAGGTAATACTATCGACCAGACTTTGCCTTTAGGTGATCATGAACTGAAGATTGTGGCAACCACCACCAAGAATAAGACCACATCCCGTACCTTGAAAGTTACCGTGACTCCTGCTGCTGATGATCCAGCCTTGGGTACCAATGCCGTCGAGCTTTGGGTAGCTCCAGGTGCTGAGACCACTATCCATAATTGCAAGAATCTCGGTACAGTTACTAAAGTAATGGTAGGTGGCAAGGAAGTAGCCTTCGAGGTTCTCGAAGAGGGCACAGTCTTGAAGCTCACAACTCCTACAGGTTTGGAGAATGGTGACTATGATATCACTTTGGTAGATGGTGAGGGCAACCAGTTCTCTGGCGGTACTATCAAGGTAACCACCGAGCCACGTCCATCTATGGAGAATACCCTCTGGGAAGGTCATCACTATGTATCTTGGGACTTGGGAAAAGATGACCCTAACAAGAGCTTCAACCTCATCAAAAAGGAACAGGTAGCTAAGTGGAAGGAGGGGCAGACCCTCCGAGTTTACTGCTCGATGAAGGATGACGATACTTACCATCAGATCAAGCTTGCCACCACCTGGTGGACCGACTTGACTTCTCCATACGAGTTTGGTGAGGGCAATGTCGTGAAGTTTGAGTTGACCCAGGATGCACTCGACAAGATGGCTGCAGAGGATGGGCTCATCTGTGTGGGACATGGCTATTATGTAGATAAAGTAACTATTGAATAATATATTAGAAAGATTTCCGTTTTTATCATAAAGCGTCAAACCTTTACTGTTTATGAAGAAAATTTTATTATCTATTTCATTATTGGCATTGGCTTATACAGCCAGTGCCAATGTTCCGGTTATCAAGAGCGACCCTAAGATTGAGGCTCAGGTAGAACAAACCCTGAAGAAACTCACCTTGGAGGAAAAGATAGGTCAGATGATGGAATTGGTGACCGACCTCTTTGGTGCCAACGACAAGAACGGTGTGTTCTATATCGACGAGCACAAGACCGATTCTATCCTTTCCCGCTATAAAATTGGCTCTATCCTCAACGCTCCAAATACCTGCGCTCCTACAGCCAAGCAGTGGGAGAAGTATATCGCGCAAATCCAGAAGATCTCGATGAAGCGCATCGGCATCCCTTGTGTCTTCGGTCTCGACCAGAACCATGGTTCTACTTATACACAGGGCGGAACCCTCTTCCCGCAGAACATCAATGTGGCTGCCACCTTCAATCGTGAGATAGCTCGCAGTTCGGCTGAGGCTACCGCTTATGAGACTCGTGCGGTGAGCATACCTTGGACTTACAGTCCTACCGTTGACCTCGGTCGTGATGCCCGTTGGCCTCGCATCTGGGAGAACTTTGGCGAGGATTGCTACCTCAGTTCAGAGATGGGCAAGGCGATGGTCTATGGTTTCCAGGGCGAGGACCCAAACAACATCGACCAGTATCACATTGCCACTTCAATGAAGCACTTCATGGGCTATGGTGTGCCTTGGACCGGTAAAGACCGTACGCCAGCCTATATCTCTCCTGCCGACTTGCGAGAGAAGCACTTCGCTCCTTTCCTGGCGGGTCTGCAGGCTGGAGCCTTAACCGTGATGGTGAATTCCGCTTCCGTCAACGGTATGCCGATGCATGCCAACAAGGAATTCCTGACAGGATGGCTGAAGGAAGAGACAGGATGGGATGGTGTGCTCATCACCGACTGGGCAGACATCAACAATCTCTATACTCGTGAGATGGTGGCAAAGGACAAGAAGGATGCGCTCCGCATTGCCATCAATGCCGGTATCGACATGATTATGGAACCTTATTCTTGCGATGCTTGTGGCTATCTTGTAGAACTGGTGAAGGAAGGTAAGATTCCGATGAGTCGCATCGACGATGCCTGTCGCCGTGTGCTTCGCATGAAGTACCGTCTCGACCTCTTCAAGAACCCAACCCAGAAACTGAAGAATTATCCTAAGTTTGGTGGTGAGGAGTTTGCCAAGCTCGCCTTGGAGGGAGCTACCGAGAGTATGGTGCTCCTGAAGAACGAGGGTAATATCCTTCCTTTGCAGCATGGCAAGAAGATTCTCCTTACGGGTCCTAATGCCAATCAGATGCGCTGTCTGGACGGTGGATGGAGCTATACCTGGCAGGGACATCGTGCCGATGAGTTTGCCGGCAAGTACAATACCATCTATGAGGCATTCTGTAATGAGTATGGCAAGGAGAATGTCATCTTGAACCAGGGTGTTACCTATAATGAGAAGGGAAAATACTGGGAGGAGAACGAACCTCAGATTCAGGGGGCGGTGGCTGCAGCGAAGGATGCCGACGTCATCGTGGCTTGCATTGGCGAGAACTCCTATACAGAGACTCCGGGCAATCTGACCGACCTTTGGCTCTCAGAGAACCAGCGCAATCTGGTCAAGGCTTTGGCTCAGACAGGCAAGCCTGTCATCTTGGTGCTGAATGAAGGTCGTCCTCGTCTCATCGCTGACATCGAACCATTGGCACAGGGCATCGTCAACATCCTTATCCCTGGCAACATGGGCGGCGATGCCTTGGCAAACCTGGTATCGGGCAAGTCAAACTTCAGTGGCAAGATGCCTTACACCTATCCTAAGGAAATCAATTCGCTCGCCAACTATGACTTCAAGAAGAGTGAGGAGGTGGGTACGATGGAAGGTGCTTACGACTACAATGCGAAGATTACCCAGCAGTGGGGCTTCGGATATGGTTTGAGTTATACCACTTACAAATATAGCAACCTGAAGGTTTCTCAGTCTGATTTCCGCCACGGCGACATCATCAAGGTGAGCGTGGATGTGAAGAATACGGGAAAGGTGGCAGGCAAGGAGAGTGTTCTCCTGTTCAGTAGCGATCTCATCGCTAGTATGGTGCCTGATGGCCGTCGTCTCCGTGCCTTCGACAAGGTGGAACTTCAGCCTGGTGAGACCAAGACCATGATATTTGAATTGAAGGCAGACGATTTGGCCTTCGTAGGTTGGAATGGCAAATGGAGATTGGAGGAAGGCGACTTCAAGTTGATGATAGCCGACCAGAGTGCTGATATCCATTGCACTGATACTTATCAGTGGCCTACTGCCAACCGATAATGTATATTTAAAAGATGATTTAAAGAAAAGAGCGTGCCAAGAATGGTACGCTCTTTTTGTTGTATGCTCGGCATGAGCTTATTCTAATGGGTGCAAGTCCCTAACAAGCCCTAATAGCGGGAATTGTATAGCCAATAGCAAGGGTGTCCACTGCGAGGTGGAATCTGAAAGAAGCCGGCGGCAAACATCTGACCTAACGCACAGAAACTTCATATAAGGCATTTGACCGTGGATGAGATTGCAACACAAATCAAAGTCCTATAGCTATTCGGAATGGTTGGTGTAAATGAAGTGGGTATAAGATGGAAAGAATAAGCCCTTATCCGAGGAGGTCTCACGGACATGACGATTAGTTGGTTCTACGAAAGTCATGGAGTAAAGCTTGCCGTGAGAAGTCAGCAGAAGCCATAGTAGTGGAATTCTCGATAACGTTCCATGAAGGGCTGAACCTATAAATTAAACGATAGTAATTGAAACGTACCTTATGAAGGAAAGAATGCAGAAAACATTGGCAGAAGTCAAGGGCTGCCCACAGAAAGATAGGACGGAATCCGAAGGATATGTGGGAGCGCAGACCTTCATGTGGATATGTGAAGACAACATCGTGGAAGTACCATTCGACAAGGAACACCTATTGGAGCGCATCATCAGTCCCGATAACTTGCGCAAAGCCTACAAGGCAGTGCAGCGTAACAAGGGCTGTAGCGGTATCGACAAGATGTCATGTGAGCAAATGCTCCCTTGGCTCTTGGCTAACAAGGATGTCCTAATCCGTTCCTTGCTTGACGGTTCATACCGTCCGAACCCAGTTAAAAGGGTAGAGATACCCAAAGACAATGGCAAGATGCGCCTGTTGGGCATCCCCACGGTCATAGACCGTCTGGTTCAACAAGCCATCAACCAGACCCTAACCCCCATCTATGAGCGTCAATTCTCTCCAAGAAGCTACGGCTTCCGCCCGAGAAGAGGTTGCCATGATGCCCTGAGAGGTGCGCAGAAAATAGTCGATGATGGCTACATCTATGTGGTCGACCTCGACTTGGAGCGTTTCTTCGACACTGTGAGCCATAGCAAACTCATAGAAATCCTCAGCCGCACGATAAAGGACGGTAGGGTGATAAGCCTTATCCACAAATATCTCCGCAGTGGTGTGATGAACAAAGGAATGTTCGAGGCAAGTGAGGAAGGCACTCCCCAAGGAGGACCGCTAAGTCCGCTTTTGAGCAATATCATGCTCAACGAGTTGGACAAGGAACTCACAAGCCGAGGTCTCCCTTTTGTCCGCTATGCCGATGACTCGATGATATTTTGTAAGTCCAAGCGTGCAGCCAAGCGCGTGAAGGAATCCGTAACCCGATTCATCGAAGGAAAACTTCATCTGAAGGTAAACAGGGATAAGACAGTTGTGTCCTATGTACAAGGTGTGAAATACCTTGGCTACTCCTTTTATGTAATGAAAGGCAAATGCCAACTCACTGTGCATGCAAAAGCCAAAGCCAAGATGAAAGCCCGACTTAAAGAGTTGACTTCCCGAAGCAATGGTTGGGGATATGCCAAGAGGAAGCAAAAACTTGAAGAGTACATAAAGGGTTGGGTAGGTTACTATCACCTTGCCAACATGAAACGTTTTCTCATAGAAACGGACGAGTGGCTAAGGCGGCGGCTACGTATGTGTATATGGAAGTCGTGGAAAAGGGTGAAAACGAGAGTTGCCAACTTGGTAAAGTGCGGTATTGACAAATACCAAGCTTACATGTGGGGCAATAGTCGTTTGGGTTATTGGCGCATAGCCGGCAGTTATATACTAAGCCGTGCTATAACCAACGAAAAGTTGAGCATGGCAGGCTATGCTACATTGATGGGTTCATACATCGAATGGCACCCAAAATAGGAACCGCCGTATGCGGAACCGCACGTACGGTGGTGTGAGAGGTCGGAAAACGAAAGTAGGAGAAAAAACTACTTCGTTTTCCTCCTACTCGATTGCATAGTAAAATGCAGAAGAGTTAAATATCTACAAGAATCCCCCATGATGTTTGGTGTTATGTCTTGAAATGATTACTTTTGCAAATCATAATTTTTGCAGATTTACAGAATCATTCAAAACAAGGATAAATGGAAATAGTAATTGGAATCATCATAGGGCTTGCTATCGGATTCTTCGTGGGGAAACTGATGGAAGCAAAAAGTGTGGGAGAGGAGAAAACCCAGCTCGTAGCAAAGGCTCAGGTGCTGGCGGCTAACATTGAACAGATAAAACTGCATCATGCTTCTGAGGTTCAATCAATGAAATCTCAAATGGAGAACGAGCGGCTGTATGCGGCGAAACTCAGGGCGGAAAGCGACCAGCAGTGGGCACAGAAACTCGAGAGCCTGAAGCAGGAAATGCAGCGAATGACGATAGAACAGCAGAAGGTGGCGGCTGAGCAGCTGGCTGCCAAGCAGTCGGCTCTGCAGGAAAACAACCGTCTGCAGATGGATGAACTCCTGAAACCTATCAAGGAACAGTTTGCTGATTTCAAGAAATCGGTAGAGGAGAGCAAAACCCAGAACGAGGTGAACAAGAAGGAACTGCAGAACACCTTCGAGGCAACGATGAAACTCTTCCAGCAGGAACAGCAGCAGGCTGTACTGAACCTGAAGGAGCAGACTGAGAAGATTGGCTCCGATGCTGCCAACCTGACCAAGGCATTGAAGGGCGACAGCAAGATGCAGGGCGACTGGGGCGAGATGGTGCTGGAAACCATCCTGGAGAACAGTGGACTTCGTAAAGATGAGGAATTCTTCATTCAGGAGAATACGAAAGATGAAGAGGGAAAGAACTATCGTCCGGATGTCATCGTCAGATTCCCGGAAGGCAGAAGTGTGGTCATCGATTCCAAGGTTTCGCTTACCGCCTATTCCGATGCTCTGGCAGCTGAAGATGAGGCTGAACAGGAACGCCTGATGAAGGCACATGCGCTGAGCGTACGAAAGCACATCGATGAACTGGCAGCCAAAGACTATTCCAAACTGGTGGATGATGCCATCGGCTTCGTACTGATGTTCATCCCTAACGAGACCAGCTATATCGCAGCGATGAAGCAGCAGCCTGATCTCAGCCGCTATGCTTATCAGAAGAAGATTATCATCATCTCACCAAGCAATCTGCTCATGGCACTCCAGCTTGCCTATAATCTCTGGCAGTATGACCGGCAGAACAAGAATGTGGAGAAAATCGTGAAGACGGCTGCTGACCTGTATGATAAGGTGGCTGGCTTCGAAGATACCTTTATGAGTGTGGGTGATCTGATAACCCGCCTTTCGGGTACTTTTGATAAGGCAAAGAAGCAACTTTACGACGGAACAGGAAATGTGATGAGAAGGGTAGAGAGCCTGAAGGGACTTGGAGTGACACCGAAAAAGCAGATCAAGGAACTGGATAATCTGTAAAGTGTATATAAATTAGTCTACTACCGGTAAAAAGGGAAACAGGGCGAAAAGCATTTTTGGGGTTACCGAAACATTTCTAATTGTTCAATTTAATTTTCTTATTGTTCAATATTTTGAAATAATCTCTAAAAAGGAGCGGTATTTCAGATTAAATTCGTAATTTTGCCCTGACCCAACAGAAAAGGAATCATTGTATTGCTTATAAAAAGGTAAAAATTTACATAAAACAACATCAATAATTATTAATCATGAAACTGAACGAAATTCTTTCAGACAGCTTTAATGCTGCAGAATGGGAAGCTAAGGGTTATGAGCTTCCTAAGTATGACATCGCAGCCGTAGCTAAGAAGACTCACGACGAGCCTACTTGGGTTCACTTCGGCGCAGGTAACATCTTCCGTGCGTTCCCGGCTGCTATTCTTAACGATGCACTTAACACCGGCAAGTACGATCGGGGTGTTATTGTTGCAGAAAGCTTCGACTACGAAATTATCGACAAGGCTTATCGCCCTTACAATAATCTCTCTCTTCTCGTCAGCCTCCAGAGCAACGGAACCATCGAGAAGAAGGTCATCGCTTCTATCACAGAAAGCCTCAAGGCGGATAAGCAGTTTGGTGAGGACTGGGCCCGATTGGTCCAGATTTTCCAGGCTCCAGGTCTGCAGATGGTAACTTTCACCATCACAGAGAAGGGATATTCTTTCAATGATGCCGATTTGGCTCGTGGTCTTGATGCAGTATTTGCTATGGGTAAGCTTACCGCTCTTCTCTATGAGCGTTATAAGGCAGGCAAGTTGCCACTTACTCTTCAGTCTACCGACAACTGTTCTCATAACGGTGACCATGTTAAGGCTGGTGTAAAGGCTTATGCTGAGCGTTGGGCACAGGATGGTATCGTAGAGGCTGGTTTCGTAGATTATATCAATGACAGCAGCAAGATTACCTATCCTTGGTCTATGATTGATAAGATTACTCCTCGTCCTCACGAGAAGGTACAGGCGATGCTCGCTAAGGATGGTTTCGAGGATAACAATACGATTATCACCGAGAAGCATACTTTCACCGCTCCTTTCGTAAATGCCGAGGAAGTGCAGTATCTCGTTTGCGAGGATACTTATACCAACGGTCGTCCGCCATTGGAGTTGGGCGGTGCGCTCTATACATCCCGCAAGACTGTAGATGAGGTTGAGACCATGAAGGTAACCACCTGTCTGAACCCTCTCCATACAGCGATGTCAATCTATGGATGCATGCTCGACTATACCTTGATTTCTGCCGAGATGGCTGATGAGGACCTTCGTGCCTTCATCCAGAAGATTGGTTATATCGAGGCGATGCCAGTAGTAACAGATCCAGGTGTATTGAACCCATACGAGTTTATCGGCACTGTTATCAACAGGCGTCTGCCTAACCCATTCATGCCTGATGCTCCTCAGCGTATCGCTACCGATACCAGCCAGAAACTCTCTATCCGTTTCGGTGAGACTATCAAGAAGTATATCGGCCGTGGTCTCGACAAGAGCAATCTCGTGTTGATTCCTCTGGTATTGGCAGGTTATGCCCGTTATCTCAAGGCATTGGATGATAACCTGAAGCCATTCGAGCCATCTTCCGACCCATTGCTGGCAGAGCTCCAGGCTATCGTAGCTCCTCTTGAAGTAGGCAAGGCTGATCAGGACTACTCTTGCCTGAAGAACCTCTATTCCCGCAAGGATGTATTCGGACTCGATCTCTACGAGGCTGGCTTCGGCGAGCAGATAGAAGGCATGGTGAAGGAACTCTTTGCCGGAAAGGGTGCTGTAAGAGCGACATTGCATAAGTATGTTGCTGCAAGATAATTCATTTTTAAACTTATACATTATATAATATATATATGGAAAGAACATGGCGCTGGTTTGGCAAGAAAGATAAGATTACTCTTGCACAGTTGAAACAGATAGGTGTTGAGGGTATCGTAACAGCATTGCACGATGTTCCTCTGGGTGAAGTTTGGACACGCGAGAAGATTCATGAACTCAAGGAGTACATCGAGTCTTATGGTATGAAATGGAGCGTGGTAGAGTCTTTGCCTGTTGTTGAAACCCTGAAATATGGTGGTCCAGACCGTGATCATCAGATTGAGGTTTACAAGGAGAGTCTCCGCAACCTGGGCGAGGAAGGCATCAAGTGCATCTGCTACAACTTTATGCCTGTATTAGACTGGGCCCGTACCGATTTGGCACATGAGAATCCTAACGGAGCCAACAACCTCTATATGAACTGGGGCGAGTTTGCCTACTTTGATATCTATATCCTGCAGCGTGAAGGTGCTCGTGAGGATTGGGCTGAGTTCTCTAAGGAGCACAAGTGGGGCAGAGACCTCGTGGCTGAGGCTGATGAAATCAAGAAGACTTCTACACCTGAGCAGGATCATGCCCTGGTAGAGAATATCATCATCAAGACCCAGGGCTTCGTATCGGGTAACTTCAGCGAGGGCGATTCAGCTCCTGTGCAGAAGTTCCGCGACCTGCTGAAGCTTTACGATGGCATCGACAAGAAGAAGTTGCAGGAGAACATGAAGTACTGGCTGGAGGCTATCATGCCTATCTGCGATGAGTACGATATCAACATGTGTGTTCACCCAGACGATCCTCCTTATCCTGTATTTGGCTTGCCAAGAATCATCGGTCGTGCCGAGGATATCCAGTGGATGCTCGATGCTGTACCAAACAAGCACAATGGTTTGACTTTCTGTGCAGGTTCATTCTCTGCCGGCGAGCACAACGACTGTGTGGCGATGGCTAAGCAGTTTGCCGACCGCACTCACTTTGTTCATCTGCGCTCTTGCTACATCTTCCCTAACGGCAACTTTACAGAGGCTTCTCACTTGGGTGGTCGCGGCCATCTCATTGAACTTTGCCGCATCTTCGAGAAGGCTGAGCAGGAAGGCAAGTGCAATTCGGGCCGCAGATTGCCAATGCGAGTAGACCACGGTATGACCTTCACCGATGAGCCAGGTGGCGTATTCGATGAGAGCAATCATGGTCACAATGCCGGTTACACTCTCCTCGGCCGTATGTTTGCCATGGGGCAGATTCAGGGTGTCATCGCAACAGTAGATGATGAACTCGGTATCGAGTATAAGCAGCCGGGATTCTATGATTAGTTTATAGTTGATAGTTTATAGGCTTAGTTTATAGGCTATTAAGTGATTTGAAATTCAGGTTAGATAAAATACGAAAAAGGCTAGCGTTTCTGATAAACGCTAGTTTTTTTTTATGCTGATTTTATGGTTATTGGCAAAATGTGCCGCTTGCTTTTGCCAATAATGCTTAAAAATAGGTGCTATTGGCTGAAAATTATATAAGAAATAGCCAATAATTACTTTTTTCTTGCTATTTTTGCAAATGGTTAGAAATTAAAGCAGGAGAATAAGAAATGAAGAATAATATTATAGGCAGAAAGAGTGAACAGGATACCTTGGCACGTATATACGAGTCAAGGCAATCGGAATTTGTGGCAGTATGCGGACGCCGCAGAGTGGGGAAAACGTTTCTTGTGCGCGAATATTTTGAGCAGGAAATGGTGTTTCAGACATCAGGATTGGCGGGCGGAAACACACAGGAGCAGTTGAAAAACTTCTTTTATACGCTTCGACGTTATGATAGGAATGTAACCTCTGTTCCCCACGACTGGCTCGATGCTTTCGAAATGCTTATCACTTATCTTGATTCTTTAAACGGGATAGAACGTAAGGTGATTTTTCTTGATGAACTGCCTTGGATGGATACTGCAGGCTCTAATTTTATCTCTGCCCTGGAGCATTTTTGGAATGGATGGGCCTCTGCACGTCGCGACATCGTTCTCATTGTCTGCGGCTCTGCCACTTCCTGGATGATGGATAAACTTATCAATAACCATGGCGGACTTTATGGTCGTCTTACTCATCGTCTTTTCCTGCAGCCTTTTTCTCTTGGGGAGTCGGAAGCATTTCTGAAGACCAAGGGGATGATGTTGTCCAGATATGAACTGGCTGAACTTTATATGATATTGGGAGGAATTCCGTATTACCTGAATCTTTTGGACGAGCGGTTAAGTTTGGCTCAGAATATAGACCGTCTGCTGTTCAATCCCAATGGTCAGTTGTACAATGAGTTTACGATTCTCTATCGCTCTCTGTTTAAGGATTCTGAGGCATACGTCAAGGTGGTAGAATGCCTGAACGAGCGTGGTTATGGTATGATGCGCTCGGAAATAGCCGATGCCGCAGGGATGAAGTCGGGCAAATCTTTGACCACGATTCTCGATAATCTGGAATCTTGCGGTTTCATCAGAAAGTATGTCAACTATGGCTGTTCTACCCGAAAGTCTCTCTATCAGTTGGTAGATTTCTTCACCTTGTTCTATTTCCGTTTCCTGCGCGATAGTTCATTCCGTAATCTTCTGTATTGGAGCAAGTTGCAGCGCACGCCCCGTTTTTATGCCTGGGCTGGAGTCTCTTTCGAGATATTGGCGATGAATCATATCGACCAGGTGAAGCAGCGCTTGGGAATTTCTGGTGTGTCTACCCAGTTGTATTCCTGGCGAAGCAAGAGTGATGCCGGAGCGGCGGAGCGGGCAGCCCAGATAGACATGGTGATAGAGCGTGGTGACAATACCATCAATCTTTGCGAAATGAAGTTTTCGGAAAGTGAGTTTGCCATCAATAAGGATTACGAGAAGATTCTGAGAAACAAGATTGTCCGCTTTATGGAGGAAACGAAGACGCGAAAGTCGATACAGTTGACGTTTATCAGCAGTTACGGTCTTCAGCGGAATATGTATTCGGGCATTGCCCAGAATGAAGTGGTGCTTAATGATTTGTTTTAAGCACCACCTCCTCAACATACTTCACCAGCGAATCCTTGCCGTTATGCAGATAGAAGTCTACACGAACCACGTGGTTGATGTCGGCATTGCCCTTCACCTTTATGTGTCGGGTCTTGCTGTACATCATCGTGTCGCGGCGTGAAGGATAGGATACGAGCTCGATGAGGTCTTTGGTAGAATTGCTGCCCACATAATAGATGCCTACACTGTCTTTTCCGTTCTTGATGGCAGCAATCTTCGCCATCTTCTTGGCATGAGCCGCAGAGGTATCTATCGGGTAAAACTCGCTGGCAGCTACCGTGTCGCCGTCATGCTGGTCGGGTGCAAACTTGCAGCTGGTGCTGGTTGTTGTGATAGTGCCTGTGGCGGCGAGGGCTGCCACAAAGTATAATATTTTCTTCATTGTTATTTCCTTTCTTTTTGAGTTTTTGTTTGCTTTATGCCTTTTCGGCTGCAAAAGTACAAAAAATAGTTTGAACGAGGGTATGGATGGGGAAACATTTTTTGCCAAAAATGTAGAAAAGGGGGTGGAATGGGTGAGGAGGATAGAATTCGGTGCAAAGATACAACTTTTCTCTGATACTGCCAAATTTGGGGGTGTGATAAGGAAATGTTTGAAATGTGCTTTCAGATTGAAAGTAGTTAAACTTCCTTACTCATAGTTTTGTGGGTGACAACTCATAGTTTTACGGGTAACAACTCATAGCTTTGTTCTCTTAAAGTATAGAGTTAAGCAGTAAATCAGGAGTTTACAAGGGTTATGATGTTTTTTACTAGAATGACTCAGTTCCTCAGTTCCTCAGTTCCTCAGTTTTTCTCTGACCCTTCACTTTTTCCTTTATTTAGAAGTTTATTATATATATATATATAATAATAATATATAATATATAACAATTTAAAACAACTTTGAACTATAAGGGCTATATACCCCCTAGGAAAAAACTGAGGAACTGAGGAACTGAGGAACTGAGGAACTGAGCAAGCTTAGAATCTTACTCTTGATACTGTTAAATATGTGCTTATGTTAAAAGTTAAGTATCAGATTATCAGATAAATAAAACACTTGACGCCCTAAAATAGGGCGTCAAGTGTTTATTGTGACACCCATACCCCCTAAAACAGGGGGCATGGGTGTGAAATGAATTTCGTTACATTGAACTTTCAAATCGTAACTTGATGAGATCTGGCTGATTTTACATCTCAACCACTACTTCATGCTTGCCTTCAGAGCAAGGAACGATGGTGCCTGAGATAGGAGTGCCATCCACTGTAATCTGCTTCACGCCCTTCTGGTTTCCGCTAGGATTCTTTACTGTGATATGGTATTCGCCACCACGGAACTTGCGGGTTACCTCATACTCCTTAGCGGTGCTTGGGAGACAAGGATCGATGAGCAAACCTTCATAATCTGGCTTGATACCGAGGATGAATTCTGATACTGTATACCACATCCATGCTGCTGTACCGGTGAGCCAGGAGTTCTTTCCTTCGCCCGGTTTGGCTGCATCCTTACCGGCTACCATCTGGCAGTTTACGTAAGGTTCAACCTTGTGAAGTGTCTGATATTTTTCCTCTACATAGCTAGGCAGAATCTTGGTATAATGGCTCCAGGCATCGTTGCCTCGGCCGGCTACAGTCTCTCCGATGATGACCCAAGGATTGTTGTGGCAGAAGATACCGGCGTTCTCCTTGTAGCCTTCAGGATAAGAAGAAATCTCACCCATTTCTACATGATAGGTGGTGTAGGCTGGGTTGTTCAGCACTATTCCGTGCTCGCATTCCAGTCGTTTCTTGCTGCTGTCCAGTGCTTTATCGCAGAGTCCTTCTTCCAGACCGATACCTGCCATCGTACACCAGCCCTGGCTCTCGATGAAGATTTTGCCTTCCTCGTTCTCATCACTACCAATCTTGTTGCCGAAGAAATCGTAAGCGCGGAGGAACCATTCACCGTCCCATCCATGCTGCTTCACAGCCTCGTTCATCTCATCTACAGCTTGCTGCATGCGCTCGGCTTCTGTCAAATAATCTTCTTCTGCAAGACCGGCTATTTCGCCCTCCTTGCTTTCCATAGCTTCCTTGGCAAGCTGCTTGCACAGAGCCACATAATCCTTGCCGGTAACCACGAACAGACCGGCTATCATCAGACTCTCTGCCTTGCTTCCTTCGCCCTTGTTTTCGGTGGTTTGGAAACTCTCGTTAGGGTCCCAGGAGAAGCAGTTCAGGTTCAGACAGTCGTTCCAGTCGGCTCTTCCAATGAGTGGCAACTTATGTGGACCCAGGTTGTTGATAACATGGTTCATCGAAATCTTGAGGTGCTCGAAGAGGCTTACTTCTGTGCCTGGCTGGTTGTCGAAAGGCACCTGCTCAGCGAGGATAGAGAAGTCGCCCGTCTCCTTGATATAGGCTACGGTACCGAAGATGAGCCAGCAAGGGTCGTCGTTGAAACCGCCACCGATATCGTTGTTGCCGCGTTTGGTGAGCGGCTGATACTGGTGGTAGCAGCCACCGTCAGGGAACTGGGTGCTGGCGATATCGATGATGCGCTGGCGGGCACGGGTAGGTATCTGATGAACGAAGCCTACGAGGTCCTGGTTGGAATCGCGGAAGCCCATGCCTCGACCGATGCCGCTCTCGAAGAAACTTGCCGAACGCGACATACAGAAGGTGATCATGCACTGATACTGGTTCCAGATGTTCACCATGCGGTCTAACTTATCGTTGCCGCTCTTCACGGTGAAGATGTTCAGCAGGTTATCCCAGTACTGGTTGAGTTCAGCGAAGGCAGCATCCACCTTTTCTGTGGTATCAAACTTGGCGATAAGCTGATGAGCCTTCTCCTTGTTGATTACCTTCTTGGCGCTGAACTTCTTGTCCTGTTCGTTCTCCACATAGCCCAGCAGGAAGATGAGGTCTCGGCTCTCGCCTGGCTGCAGGGTAACCTCGATATAATGAGATGCGATAGGGCTCCAGCCGTGGGCAAAGCTGTTGCGTGGCTTGCCTTCCATCACAGCCTCAGGCTCGGAAAACTCGTTGTAGAGTCCGATGAAGCTCTCGCGGTCGGTATCGTAGCCCTGAATCTCGGTATTCACTGTGTAGAAAGCATAGTGGTTGCGGCGCTCACGATATTCGGTCTTGTGATAGATGGTAGAGCCTTCTACCTCTACTTCGCCCGTAGAGAAGTTGCGCTGGAAGTTCTCCATGTCGGTAGCAGCATTCCAGAGGCACCACTCTGCAAAGGAGAACACCTTGAGGGTCTTCACCTCCTTAGTCTGGTTCTTCAGCGTCATCTTCTGCACCTCAGCCCATGTATGGAGCGGAACGAAGAAGAGTACACTCGCCTCCACGCCGTTCTTGCTGCCCGTGATGCGGGTATAGTTCATGCCGTGGCGGCACTCGTAGCTGTCGAGCGGTGTCTTGCAAGGTTTCCATCCCGGGTTCCATACGGTATCGCCATCTTTGATATAGAAATAGCGACCGCCGTTATCCATCGGCACACCGTTGTAGCGATAACGGGTGATGCGACGGAACTTGGCATCCTTGTAGAAAGAATAACCACCTGCTGTGTTTGAGATGAGCGAGAAGAAATCCTCGTTACCCAAATAATTGATCCAAGGCCATGGGGTCTTTGGGTCAGTAATCACGTATTCGCGATTGGCGTCATCAAAATGACCATACTTTTTTTCTGCCATTGTTTTTTTAATGTTATTTCTTGGTAAAATATACTATTTTGATACAAAGATAGTAAAAAGTTTCAGTTTCGGGGTTAGAAAACAGTTTTTTTTTGTATTTTTGCAATGAAAAGTTTGATGATTATCATCATTCTATTAACATTTTATACAGTTGGCTTATGAAAAGAAACATTTTATCACTTCTGGTAGCTCTCTTTGCAACCTTGCAGGTAGCGGCTCAGACATACGACAACTTGTGGAAGCAAGCTGAAATCAATGCTCAAAAGGACCAGCCTAAGAGCGAAATCGCGGTGATGAAGAAAATCATCGCCAAGGCTTCGGCTGCCAAAGATTACGGGCAGCTGCTGGCGGCTGAGACAAGACAGATGACACTCTGGAATGAGATTTCGGCTGACTCGCTGACGCCTAACGTGAAGCGGATGGAAGCAGAGGTGCTGAAGGTGAACGACCCTGCATTGAAGGCGGTGAGATATGCCGTGCTGGGCAAGGTGTACTTTGATATGAACGAAAAGAAAAGCCAGGAGTACTTCAAGAAGGCCTTGGAACAGCCTGAACTTCTTGCCAAGCATACTTCCACTGAGTATGTTCCATTGACGCTGAAGGGTGTGGATGGCAGTTCTTTTAACAACGATCTGCTGCATCTCATCGGATTCGAGGCAGACAGCAAGGAGGCGTATCTGCAGCTGTACACCTATTATAATAAGGTGGGCAATCGGGGTGCGGCTTGTCTCTGTGCCTATAAGCTCATCGAGAAATACCGCCAGGACGACGTGAGAGAGGTGAAGAAGTCGAAGTATCTGAATACCATCGACTCGCTCATCCAGGTTTATCAGGATATTCCGGAGGCAGGCGAACTTGCCGTGGAGCATTTCCGCTTCATGGAAGGTGCTACCGATGCCAAACCGCAGGATAAGCTCAACTATATCAACTATGCGCTGAGCCGCTGGGGAGGATGGTCGAGAATGAACGAACTGAGAAATGCGCAGAAGCGACTCACCGAACCGATGTTCCGGGTAAAGGATATGCCACAGGTATTGCGACCTGGGGAGAAGGCGTGGGTACAGCTGAATGTGCGCAATCTCCAGAACCTGAAAATCTGCATTTCCCGCCTCAATATTACGGCAGATAACGATTATAATGCCCAGGATGAGGCTACCTATAAGATGCTTCTGAAGAAGACCACGAAGCTGCATCAGAAGGATTTCAGCCGCAACTATTACGGTCGTCCGGATTATGAAACGGTGAAGGATTCCATCGAAATCGGTGGCAATCTGCCGCTGGGCGCCTATCTGATGGAGGTGACTTCGGATAATACCGGCATCGCTCCGCAGCGCAAACTCTTCTATGTCAGCAATCTGGCGGTGATGATCCAGCAGTTGCCGGATGATAAGCATCGCTATGTGGTGGTGAATGCTACCGACGGACAGCCTATCGCCGGGGCGAAGATTGAACTCTATGAAAAGAATTATGACGAGAAGTTGGGCAAGCGTAAGCGGACGGTTCATGCCCGCTTGACAACTGACAGCAATGGCGAGGCTTACTTCAAGAATGTGGATGGATACGTCTTGATTTCCACCAACAGCGACAAGTTTACGCCTGCCAAATACATCTATCTCAGCCGTACCCGCTATTATGAGAAGAAGGATAATGAGACTAAATATCAGGTTTATACCGATCGTGCCATCTATCGCCCGGGGCAGAAGGTACATGCCTCAGCCATTTCCTATACTGTCAAGAAGGGGTTGGATGCCAGCGTGCCAGGAAAGAGTATGGAACTGAAGTTTGTCCTGAGTGATGCCAACTGGAAGCAGGTGGCAGAACAGAAGGTTACGACCGATGAATATGGTACGGCTTCGGTAGATTTCGAACTCCCGAAGGAGGGAAAGACAGGACAGTATTCCATCTCCGTGAATGGTACAGCAAGCGAATATTTCAGAGTTGAGGAGTATAAGCGTCCAACCTTCGAGATTACCTTCCCGAAGGTGAACGAGAAATATACCTGGGGCGACACCGTGGTGGTGAAAGCTTCAGCCAAGACCTATGCCGGAGTGCCGGTACAGGGTGCCAAGGTGGAGTATCAGGTGACCCGCAGAAACCAGCTTTGGTGGTGGGGCGCAGGATCTGCCGGACAGTTGGTGAAAACTGACAGTTGCGTGACTCGTGAGGACGGAACCTTCGACGTCGAGATTCCGCTGGAGGCTTCCTTGTCAGGAAAAGACGAGGCTGATATGAGCGATTTCATGCGCCAAGCCCGTTTCTTCAACTTCGAGGTCTCAGCCATCGTTACCGACATCAGTGGTGAGAGCCATGAGGGCGTGATGAGTCTGCCTCTGGGCACCAAGCCAACCATCCTCACGGTGAATCTTCCTAAGCGTATCGAAACAGACAGTCTGAAGGCGGTGACCTTCGCTTACCGCAATGCCAGTGGAATGCCGATTTCGAGCAGGTTGAAATATCGAATTGATAAGGGCGAATGGAAGGATGCCGAGGCAAATGCTCCGGTTGCTATCAAGGAATATGCAACTACTACTTTTGTTTGGAAATCTGGCGTTCATCAGTTGGAGGCAATCTGCGGACAGGACACCCTGCAGCAGAAATTCACCCTTTTCAGCATGAAGGATACCCATCCGGTGGAGCCAACTACCGAATGGTATTATCAGACGGCGAAGACTTTCCCTCGTGATGGCAAGCCAGTCTATATTCAGGTGGGCTCTTCGGAGAACGGAGCGCACATCGTATATTCCATCATCGCCGGCAACAAACTGCTGGAGAAGGGCGCCTGGGAGTTGGGCGACAGTATCGTGACCCTGCCTTTCACCTACAAGGAGGAATATGCGTCGGGCATCGTACTGAACTATAGTTTCGTGAAGCAAGGTAAGTGCTATACCCGAATGATGAGCATCGCCCGTCCTTTGCCTGAGAAGAAACTGAACATTGCCTGGAAGACCTTCCGCAACCGTCTAACCCCTGGACAGAAGGAGGAGTGGACGCTGAAGATTACCACCCCTGACGGCAAGCCAGCCAAGGCGCAGCTGATGAGCGTACTCTATGACAAGTCGCTCGACCAGATAACCCCGCATTTCTGGAATTTCTCCCTGGGCTTCTATCAGAGTTTGCCAGACTGCTACTGGAAGCACAACCTCACTTTCCGTTCATTATACTTGAATGGTGTTTATCCTACCAAGTATTATGACGAGAAGCAATTGGATGTGGATAAGTTTGATGGCAAATTCTTTAGCTATTATGCTTATATGCAAGCGGTGGAGCTGAGCAAGTTGGAACGTTCTCTTGGCGGAACCGTAGAGGCTGTTCGTATAAAGAAAGACGAGCTGGTTCAGGAAGAAGCGAAAGTCATGAAAATTCGTGGGAGTAATATGCCCCGTGTTGCAGCGGCTGCTCCATCTGCCAACAAGGTTTTTGATGTAGTAGAGGAGATGCCGCAGTTTGCCGGCGGTTCTGGCTCAGATGCAGAACTGTTCCTCGACCAGGTGCAGGTGCGTGAAAACCTGAACGAGACTGCCTTCTTCTATCCTGCCTTGGAGAGCGACAACAATGGCAACGTAGCCATCAGATTTACCCTGCCGGAGAGCGTGACTACCTGGAAGTTCATGGGATTGGCGCACGACAAGGAGATGCGCAACGGTTTGCTGGTGGATGAGGCTGTGGCTCAGAAGACCGTGATGGTGCAGCCTAACATGCCTCGATTCCTGCGTGAGGGAGACAAGAGTTCTATCGTGGTGAAACTCTTCAATACATCTGATAAGAAGGTGAGCGGAAATGCCCGTATGCAGATTTTGGATGCTGAAACCCAGAAGGTGGTTTGGCAGAAAACGCAGAACTACAGCATCAATACTGAGGGGTCTGCTACCGTTTCTTTCGATGTTCAAGGTCTGAAAGAGGGTGTATATATTAATAAGGTGGTGGCTGCCGGAAGCGGATACAGCGATGGCGAACAGCACTATCTGCCGGTCTTGAGTGATCGTGAACTCGTAGTGAATACGCTGCCTATCACCTTGCATCAGCAGGGCGAACAGAGCTTCGACCTGAGCAAACTCTTCCTGGACAAGGAGGGCAAGCAGGCAAAGGAAACAGAGGAGGCAAAGGTCACCGTGGAATATACCAACAATCCAAGTTGGTTGATGATTAAGGCGTTGCCTGCCATCAGCAATCCGGATGATGAGGATGCCATCTCGCTGATGTCTGCCATCTATGCCAATACTGTCACCACTTATATCCAGAAAAATCTATCTTTGGAAACCAGCCGTCTGCAAAATCAGGTGGAGAAACTGAGGAAGTTGCAGAATAACGATGGTTCCTTCTCCTGGTGGAAGGGGATGAAGGGCAGCAGATATATGACTACGGCTGTAGCCGAGATGATGGTTCGTCTGAATGCCATCGCCGGCACGCAAAAGTCAATCTCTAAAATGCTGACTTCTGCCATCAATTATCTCTCCTGGCAGACAGCTCGTGAAGTTAGAGAGATGAAGAAGATGGAGGAGAAGAAGCACAAGGTAAGTCCAAGTGAACAGGCGCTGCATTATCTCTACATTCTCTCAATGGATGGTAGAAAGATGAAGGAGAATTTCGAACAGGACCAGGCTTATCTGCTGGATAAAATGTCGAAGATGACCAGTGATTTCACCATCTATGGTAAGGCACGTGCTGCTGTGGTGCTCGCCAAGAACAGTCAGCAGAATGCTGCTTATCGCGAAAAAGCGGGTGAATATCTGCAGAGCGTGAACGAATATGCCGTTTATCGTGAAGAGATGGGCCGCTATTATGATACCCGTAAGGCACTCTATAGCTGGAGAAACTATAAGATTCCTACTCAGGTATCTGTGATAGAGGCGATGCAGCTGCTGAAGCCGAATGACAAGCAGACCATCGAGGAACTGCAGCGCTGGCTCCTGATGTCGAAACGCACCCAGGTTTGGGATACGCCAGTGAACACCGTGGATGCTGTCTACGCCTTCATGAAGGGCAATGAGAGCAACTGGAACAGGAAGGCTGAGAATGCCGTTCTGAAATTGGATGGCAAGCTGCTGCCGATGCCGCAGGATTCCACTACTTTGGGCTATGTGAAGACCGAAAAGACGGGCAAGGCATCTAAACTGAGCATCGACAAGAAGAGCGATTATACCAGCTGGGGTGCTGTCTATGCAGAGTTTAAGCAGCCTATCAGCGAAATCGGTTCTATGGAGTCGGGCATCAAGGTGCGCCGTGTCATCGTTCCTGCCGAATCTGAGGGCAAGGGCAAGGCGCAGGCGAAGGTAGGCGAGAAGGTGAAGGTAACGCTCATCATCACCGCCGACCGCGACTACGACTTCGTGCAGATTACGGATAAGCGTGCGGCATGTCTGGAGCCGGTCAACCAGTTGAGCGGTTATCAGTGGGGCATGGGCTGCTATGTTTCTCCAAGAGATCATGCAACAAATTTCTATTTCGATCGTTTATCTAAAGGTAAGCACATCGTAGAAATGGAGTATTACGTGGATAGAAAGGGCGACTATCAGAGCGGAACTTGCACCGCTGAGTGTACCTACAGTCCGGAATTTGGTGGCCGCACAGAGGCGTATGAATTGAAAGTTAACAATTGATAGTTTACAGTAATAGATTGATAATTTAAAATAGAATAGTATGAAACGGATGAATATATGGATGCTCTCAGCGCTGTTGGCGCTGCCTGCATCAGCACAGAAGATTACAACCCAGCACGAGGTGGTAGACTGCGGACAGGTGGTATTCCGCAAGCCTGTAACTGCCGAATTCGTGCTGAAGAATGACGGGCGCAAGCCGTTGGTTATCAACAATGTGTTGAAAAGCTGCGGCTGTACGGAGGTAGATTATCCGAAGACGAGCATTGCTGCCGGCGAAAGCTTCGTCATCAAGGCAGTATATGATGCCAAGCAGATGGGTACTTTCACCAAGCAGGTCTGCCTCTATACCAATGCAGATGAAGAGCCGTTCATCCTCTCTATGAGGGGACGGGTAGTGGGCAGCGTAGTAGATTTCGCTGGTTCTTATGATGAGGTGCTGGGTGTCATCAAGAGTGATGCCCAGGAGGTAGAGTTTGATGACGTGAACCGTGGCGACCGTCCGGTTCAGCGCATCCATATCTTCAATCCTACCGACGAAGTGATGGAACCGGTGGTGATGCATCTTCCTGACTATCTTCATGCTTTCGTATCGCCTTCCAAGGTGGCTCCGCGTCATTCAGCCGAAATCAGTTTTGTGCTGGATTCCAAGAAATTGCGCGACCTGGGCTTGAACCAGACATCCATTTATCTCGGTGAGCGTCCTGGCGATAAGATTGCGCCTGAGAAGGAAATCGTGGTATCAGCCGTTCTTCTTCCTGGTTTCGAGAATATGACTCCAGCCAAGAAGGCACTGGCTCCGAAGATGGAGATGTCTACTACCGAACTCAATCTGGGTAGTTTCAATGGAAAGAAGAAGCTGAAGAGCGAGATTCTGATTACCAATAAGGGCAAGTCTGAACTGGATATTCGCAGCATGCAGATGTTTACGATGGGCTTGCAGGTGAACCTGAAGAAGAGCAAGATTCAGCCGGGAGAGACCGTTAAGATGAAGGTAACGGCTGTGGCTGCCGACTTGAAGAAATCGCGTGTCAGACACCCTCGTATCCTCATGATTACGAATGATCCTGACCATGCTAAGGTGGTGGTGAAGATTAATGTACAATAAATTTTAAAAAAAGGTGCAGATAGAAATAGATAACGGCAGTGGGTTCTGCTTTGGCGTAACCACTGCCATCAAGAAAGCAGAAGAGGAGTTGGCTAAGGGCGGTAAACTTTACTGCCTGGGTGATATTGTGCATAACGGTATGGAGGTGGAGCGCCTGCATGAAGCGGGACTCATCACGATAGACCATGAGCAGATGGAGGAACTGCAGGGCGTAAAGGTCTTGCTCCGTGCTCATGGTGAACCGCCTGAAACTTATGCCCTTGCCGAGCGAAACAACATTGAAATCATCGATGCTACCTGTCCTGTGGTGCTCCAGTTGCAGCGCCGCATCAAGAAGCAGTATGTCAACAATCCGGAGGCACAGATCGTGATTTTCGGCAAGAACGGGCATGCTGAGGTACTCGGACTGGTGGGGCAGACGGAGAGTCATGCCATCGTGGTAGAGAAGTTTGAGGATGTGAAGCAGCTGAAGGAAACCGGTCAGCTGGATTTCTCTAAAGATATCTATCTTTACTCCCAGACTACCAAGAGCCTCGATGAGTTCCACCGCATCATCGAATACTGCCAGGAGCATATTGTTGAGGGTGCTGTCTTCAAGAGTTTCGATACCATCTGCCGTCAGGTGGCTAACCGCATGCCTAACATCGCTGCCTTTGCCAGCAAGCATGATGTCATCCTCTTTGTGAGTGGCAGAAAGAGCTCGAACGGTAAGGTGCTTTTCAAGGAATGCAAGAGCGTGAATGCCAACAGCTACCAGATAGAAAGTGCCGACGAGATAGATATGAACTGGTTCAAGGATGTGGAAACGGTAGGTATCTGTGGTGCTACCAGTACGCCGAAGTGGCTGATGGAAGAGTGCAAGGATAAGATTATCAAGGAAAGTTCTGCTCTTTTGTAGTAAGAGCTAAAATATTGATTATCAGTTATTTGATATACTTGATACGGTGTTTCACCGTATATGGGTAGAGGATAGTTTTATCGTTGATTGAAAAACTTAATATATTGGTTATTAATTAGTTAACCCCCTTGCTACCGCGTTTTGCGGTAGCAAGGGGGCTTTATCTTTTATAAACTGTCTGAAAATAAAACAGGTGATAAATCTTCTCCCGAAGACCTATCACCTTCAAAAAACAGTAATTAACTCAAAATTTATAATCTATATCATTACTACCTTGTTAATATGATTGCAAAGATACTAAATTGAAGTTTTTTTTCCAAATCTTTTTCATCGAATAAAATAAATTTATCGGTAAAAGTGGTATATTTAACGTATTTTTGCATAAATAACCCGGCAGTCTCTTTTCTGTAGCTTATTCTGCTATTGCTTTTTGATATTGTTCCATCAGCCATGCCTTCTGTCCAGGAATGGTCATGTTGCTGTTGTCGAGCGTGATGGCATCATCAGCCTTTCTGAGTGGGGAAGTCTCGCGGTGGGTATCGATATAGTCGCGCTCCTCTACATTCTTCAGAATCGCATCGAAGTCGGCTGGCATTCCTTTCTCCTTCAGTTCATCGAAACGGCGCTGTGCTCTCACCTGTGAGCTGGCTGTAACGAAAATCTTCAGTTCGGCATTAGGGAACACGGTGGTACCTATATCGCGACCATCCATCACGATGCCCTTGTCTTCGCCCATCTTCTGCTGCTGCTCTACCAGCGCCTCTCTGACGAAAGGAACGGCGGCAATCGGACTAACGTGGTTGGAAACCTCTAACGAACGGATTTCCTTTTCTACCAGTTCGCCGTTCAGATAGCAGTCAGGGCGACCGGTTGTTTCATTAAACTTGAATGAGATGCTGATGTTCTTCATCTCCTTCTGCAGTTCTTCAGTCTTTACGGCTCCATCTGCTTCGAAGAGCTGATGACGCAGCGCATAGAGAGTTACCGAGCGGTACATGGCGCCCGTATCTACATAAACATAACCTATTTCCTTGGCAAGATCCTTTGCCATCGTACTCTTACCGCAAGAAGAGTATCCGTCTATTGCTATTGTTATTTTCTTCATAATTTCGAACTAACTTTAATGTATAATAATGTAGAATTTATAATCTGTAACTTACGTTCAGCATGAGACTGCTGCTACTGACGTGATATTTGCCGTAGGCAACGTTCAGATGGAAGCGCTCCAGGTTGATACCGCCACCCACAGAGAAACCGGCTCCATGACTGCTTTCCTCATCTTCTGAGGTGCTGATTTTCATCTCGTTGGCTCTCCGGAAGTTGTAGCCGGCACCTATCCAAAGGCTCTCCGAAAGTAGAATGTCGGCACCTACTACGGCATGATCACGAAGACTGCTGTCCCAATGGTTCAGGTTGACCAGTGTGGCTGATACCCTGAACGGTGCGTTGGCGAAGCGTTTCGTTACACCCAACTGCAGGTCGATCGGCATCTTCTCATATTCATTGTCGTAAGCTTTCAGCTGTCCACCCAGGTTCTTTGCCGCACATGAAACCGACCATTCCGTTTCCGGGTCGTAATAGTTGATGCCCAGATCCACTCCCACAGCGATAGAATTGTAATCGCCTATATACGAAGTGATGAATTTTGCGGCAATACCACCCGCAAACTTTTCACCGAGCATATAAGAGAAGTAACCCGCAATGGCAATATCCTTTGCCGAGAACTCACCCATCTGGATGTTGTTCTCGTCCGTCTCTTTCATCTTGCCGTAGTCAACAAGCTGAGCCGAAACAGCCCACGAAGCCTTGTCGTTGACAATACGGTTGAAACTAGCCGAAGCAGTGTTCACCCCCGACATATAGTTCATATAATTGAGATTGACCGTCTTGTCGTTTACTGATGACAGGAGAGCCGGATTATGGAATATGAGTGCCTCATCATCTTCTATCAAGGTGATGTTGTCGCCACCCAGAGCAGCTGCGTGAGCACTCACCGGCAAGCGAAGGAAATTATACCCCGTTTGGCTCTCTTGAGCATCAATAATTGTCGCAAAAAGCGTCAATATTGCGGAAATTACATATTTTTTCATTTAAATTTTCTAATTCTTTGGCAAAGATACTGCTTTTTTCAATAATAAGAAGTAATTTTGCAATGTTTTCGTAGGAAATAACGATTTTAAACGGTTTTTATTGTGGAAATTAAGAAATCAAATAGCGCACAACTGGAAGATAAGCGGGTTACATTTTTCCTGCTAGGGTTGCTGCTGGCTTTTACTTTCATCTTCGTAGGACTCCAATATCAGAGAGGTCCGCAGGGAGATGATGACTTGTCGGAATCGATGGAAGATCTTTCACAGGATCTGGAAATGTCGGCTCGTCCCGACCTGAAAGATATGGTGAGTGCAGAGGCTGTTTCGGCTCCTGCTTCTAAGTCAATTACTCAGGAAGTGAAGGCTGCCGAGCAACAGACTCAGAAGGCACCGCAGAAAATCAGTTCTACAACCAGCGAACTGGTTATCGGCGACGGCTCGGGTGTAGTGGATGGAGCTGAGGTGAAGGAAGCGGTTCCTGAAACTCCCATTGAGAATCCGGGAGCTGAGGCTCCTATCAAACTGACCGTCGTGCAGAAGATACCGCAGTTTCCTGGTGGCTGGTCTGCCTTCATGCAGTGGCTTACCAAGAACCTGAAGTACCCTGTAGCTGCCCAGAAGAGTAGGATTCAGGGAACCGTAGTGGTATCCTTTATCGTAAACAAGGATGGAAGTGTTGCCAATATCAAGGTAAGCACTTCGGTAGATCCATTGCTCGACAACGAGGCTTTGAGGGTGATGAAGATGATGCCGAAGTGGAAGCCGGGCATCGATAAAGGCAAGGTCTGTCGCACGATGATTGCCATCCCGGTAGTGTTCCAGCTATAAATTATTCATTGTAAATTATACATTATAAATTATACATTATTATGAAGACAGCAGATGAAATTTTAAGCATGGTAAATGAGTTTCTGGCTAATTTGCCTTACGAAAGAAAGCCAAAGTCTCTTTATGAGCCTATCAGATACGTACTTTCTATGGGTGGCAAGCGTATTCGTCCTACGCTCATGCTTCTGGGCTACAATCTTTTCAAGGACAATCCTGAGAAGATTCTGATGAATGCTGTTGCCCTGGAAACTTATCATAACTATACTTTGCTGCATGATGACCTGATGGACAATGCTGATTTGCGTCGCGGTCATGAAACGGTTCATAAGAAATGGGATGCCAATACGGCAATTCTCTCAGGCGACAGCATGCTCGTTCTGGCTTATGAGCGTATGGCTCAATGTGATGAAAAGCATCTTGCCAAGGTGTTGAAACTCTTTACGACCACTGCCCTGGAAATTGGTGAAGGTCAGCAGTTTGATATGGAGTTTGAAAACCGTAACGATGTGAAGGAGGAGGAATATATCGAGATGATCCGCCTCAAGACCAGCGTTCTCCTGGCTTGTGCCCTGAAGATGGGGGCTATCCTTGCCGATGCTTCTGATGAGGATGCAGAGAACCTGTATAAGTTTGGCGAGCAGATAGGATTGGCGTTCCAGTTGCAGGATGATTACCTCGATGTTTACGGCGATACCAAGGTGTTCGGTAAGGAGATTGGTGGCGATATCACATCCAACAAGAAGACGTATATGCTCATCAATGCCTTCAACCATGCCAACGACGCTCAGCGTGCAGAACTGCAGAAGTGGGTGGATGCCGAGGAGTTCGACCGCAAGGAGAAGGTGGCTGCCGTTACCCGTCTATACAACGAGATAGGTATCGACAAAATGGCGCAGGATAAGATTGCTTATTATTTCGAGCAGAGCAAGAAGTATCTGGATGCCGTGAATGTGCCTGTTGAGCGTAAGGAGGAATTGGCAAAGTATGCTCAGAAAATGATGAAGCGCCAGTACTAGTTGATAGTTAATAGTTTATAGTTGACAGTTGATAGGGCAATGTTCAAAGTAATAGATACACATACGCATTTCGATGCGGAGGAGTTTGATGAGGATAGGGCGGAGGCTTTCGCCCGTGCCAAGGAAGCGGGGGTAGGCAAGGTGTTCTTGCCTGCCATCGATGTGAAGACCACGCACGCGGTCCTGGCATTGGCTAAGGAATATCCAGACTATGCTTATCCGATGATTGGTCTGCATCCTGAAGAGGTAAAGGCTGACTGGAAGGAACAGCTGGCTGAACTCCGGAAGATACTGGAGGAGCATCGCATGATAGGCAATGCCAATCCTGCAGACGAATCGGGGAATGCCAATCCTGCGGGTGGTTCTCCTCAGTTTTCAGACTTGATTGCTATCGGAGAGGTAGGACTTGATTATTACTGGAGCCGTGAGTTCGAAAACGAGCAGCTCGAGGCTTTTGAGGAACAGGTAAAATGGTCGGTAGAAACCCAGCTCCCGCTGATGATTCATTGCCGCAAGGCGCAGAACGAGATGGTGCATCTGCTCAGAAAGTATGAGAAAGAACTGCCGGGTGGCGTCTTCCATTGCTTTACGGGCAACCAGAAGGAGGCAGAAGAACTCCTCTCGTTCGATAAGTTTGTATTGGGCGTCGGTGGCGTATCTACTTTCAAGAGCAGCCATCTCAGAGAAGACCTGCCTGCTGTAGTTTCTCTGGATCGCATCGTTCTGGAGACCGACAGTCCGTATATGGCGCCTGTTCCTTATCGCGGCAAGCGTAATGAGAGCGCTTTTGTGGTAGAAGTGATGAAGACGCTCGCCAAGGCTTATGGCATAAGCGAAGAGGAGTTTGCCCGACAGACCAACCTCAATGCAGAGCGGGTTTTTCCGCTATCCGTATCGCAAGTATAGGACGCAAGCGTTCAAAACTCCTTAAATAAACATAAAAAAACAATGAAAGTTATGGTATTTCGGAGGAAAAGCAATAATTTTGCACTTCGAAATTGTTGCAGCAGCATGTTGCGGCGATTAAGAAGAGTTCTTCGGAATATGGAAAGGTGCTCGAGTGGCTGAAGAGGCACGCCTGGAAAGCGTGTAACCGGCAAAACCGGTTCGGGGGTTCGAATCCCCCTCTTTCCGCTTTTATATATATAATAAGGTATATGAAGAAAAATACAGCTATTGCACGTTTTGCAATATTGGTTTTCACATGGATGTGTTCTCTGCCTATGATGGCTCAAGAAGAGAACATGGGATTTCATCAAGCTCTTAAGACAAAGTTTATAGAGGGTAATGCGGGATTTATGTCTCTCGTTGCCATCGCCCTCATCGTGGGTATGGCTTTCTGTATCGAGCGCATCATCTATCTGAGTCTTTCTGAAATCAACGCCAAGAAGTTGATGCAGGATATCGACCAGAAGGTGTCGGCGGGAGATGTGGAAGGGGCTAAGACGCTCTGCCGGAATACCCGCGGACCGGTGGCTTCTATCTGCTATCAGGGCTTGATGCATATCAGCGAGAGTCTTGATGACATCGAGCGCTCGGTAAGCGGATATGGTACCGTTCAGGCGGCTAACCTGGAGAAGGGCTGCTCCTGGATCAAACTCTTTATCGCTATGGCGCCATCGCTCGGATTCCTCGGAACCGTGATCGGTATGGTCATGTCGTTCGACCAGATTCAGCAGGCGGGCGATATCAGCCCTACTATCGTTGCTTCGGGTATGAAAGTGGCGCTCATCACTACCATCTTCGGTATCATCGTAGCCCTCATTCTTCAGGTTTTCTATAACTACATCCTTTCTAAGGTGGAGCACCTGACAAGCCAGATGGAGGAGTCGGCGGTTACTTTAATGGATATTATTGCCAAGAATAAATAAACGAAGAGAGAAATGGTTAAATTTCAATTTTCAAAGCAGAAGACGAAGTCGGCCGAAAAGATATCGCAGCAGGTGTTCTATATCATGATAGGACTGGCGGTGCTGGTTTTCGGTCTGTTCTTTTTGGTAGGCTACGATTTGCCTTTCGAAGAGAACCCCGACTTTAATGCGCCTCTCTTTACCGATGTGCTCATCCTGCTGATGTGGCTCTTCCTGATAGGAGGTGTGGGACTGGCTGTCTTTTCGATGATCAGAGATTATCGCAGCAGCAAGTCGGAGGCTGTAGTGAATGGCATTCCCGTGCGTCGCATCTTCCGCATCACATGGATCGGAACTTTGGCAGTTTTGCTGCTTACCTTCTTTTTGGGCGGTTCTGCTCCGATGCTCATCAATGGCGAGAATTATGCCGACTGGCTCTGGCTCAAGCTTTCAGATATGTTTGTCATCACATCACTCCTGATGCTGGTGGCTGGAATCGGTGCCGTCTGTTTCGGTGCCACACGTTATATTCGGAAGAAAAACTAAAGAGAGTGCTTTAGGCTCTCTATTCTATAAATAAGGATTAAATATGCTGATTAGAAGGAAGCAACACGAAACCCCGGGACTGAATACCACATCTACAGCCGACATCTCGTTCATGCTGTTGATATTCTTCCTTGTCACCACATCAATGGATGTGGATAAGGGACTGTTGCGCCAACTCCCTTCACCTGAACCGCAGAAGAAGGAACAGCAGCAGTCGGTGGTAGACAAGGCTAACCTCATGGAGCTGCGCCTGACGGCTGGCGATACGCTTTTGGTCAACGGTAAGCCGATGCGGGTAAGTCAGCTCAAGGAAGAAACCATCCGCTTTGTACACCGCCTGGGCAAGAAACATCTCATCTCTATCGAGAGTGACCGCGATGCCGACTATAATCTCTATTTTCAGATGCAGAATCAGCTGATGGAAGCATATAGCCAGCTACGCAACGAAACAGCCCAGAAGAAATATCACAGGGATTATGCCCTCTTGAATAATGACCAGAAAGAACAGGTGCGCAACATCTGTCCGCAGCGCATCACAGAGTCGTATGCCAACGCAATGACTCATGCCGACCAGCGTGTTGACGCCAATGCTGAAGAAAAGCAAGGGGAAGAAAATTCGGCAGAAACAGCTACAGAACAGCAGAAAGGAGGTAAACAATGATGAATTTTCATAAGAAATCGCATGAAGTGCCAGGGTTGAATACATCTTCTCTGCCAGACCTCATTTTCTCCGTACTGTTCTTCTTTATGATTGTTACCCACATGCGCCAGGTTACCTTGAAGGTAGACTGCCGTTTGCCACAAGGTAAGGAACTCACCCGCCTGACCAAGAAATCGGCGGTGAGCCATATCTATATAGGTAAGCCAACCAAAGAGATGCAGGCAAAGTATGGTACCGGTACCCAGATTCAGTTGAATGATAAGTTTGCTTCGGCTCCCGAAGTGATGGATTACATTTCGGCAGAAAAGAAGCGTATGTCGCCGGAAGACCAGAAGCTGATGACCGTATCAATCAAAGCAGATCAGGAAACCAAGATGGGTGTGATAACCGACGTAAAGCAGGCTTTGCGCCAGGCAAAAGCACTAAAAATCAGTTATTCTGCCACAGAAAATGGAAAATAATATTAATTTATCATGTTTTTCTCTTAAAAAATTGCTTTTATTAATTTTTTGTATTATCTTTGCAAGCAAATTATTAGTATTATGTCAAAACAAATTTTAGATTCATTAGATAGGCAGATTCTGAAGCTGATTTCTCAGGATGCCCGTATTCCATTTTTGGAAGTGGCACGCGCTTGCAATGTGAGCGGTGCTGCCATTCATCAGCGTGTTGCTAAACTTACAAATCTTGGTATCATCAAGGGTTCACAATTCATCATTGACCCAGAAAAGATAGGTTACGAAACTTGTGCTTATATGGGACTCTATCTGAAGGAGCCTGAGAAGTTTGACCAGGTTGTAGAGGAGTTGAAGAAGATTCCTGAGGTTGTAGAGTGTCACTATACTACAGGTGGTTTTGATATGTTTATCAAGATTTACGCGCTGAACAACCACCATCTCCTGGAAATCATCCACGACAAGTTGCAGCCACTGGGATTGTCTCGCAGCGAGACGATCATCTCTTTCAATGCATCTATCAACCGTCAGCTTTCTATGCAGGATCTCAAGAGTTTCAACGATGATGAAGAGGAAACTGATGAGGAGGCTGCAGCAGAGAAATAAGATATAAAAAGAAAAAAAGCAGTAGCTCCCTGCGGGATTACTGCCTTCTATAAAGGGTGAGGAATGTGAACGGTAAGCCGTTTTCATTCCTCATTTCTTTTTCTGTCACTTCCCATTCTGCCGGATTGATTTCCGGAAAGAAGGTATCGGCATGTTCAGGTTCCTTTTCTACGATAGTGAGATAAAGCTTGTCTGCAAAAGGTAAAGCCTGTTCATATATGCTGGCTCCTCCGATGATGAAACATTCATCTGATGCTTCTTTGCTTCCAACCTCTTCTTTGTTTCCAGCCTTTTCTTTCCTTGCTGCCTCTTCTTTCCTTGCTGCCAGCGCTTCTTCCAGAGAGCTGCATACTTCGCACCCTGTTATCTGCTCTCTTGTCTTCGAGATAACAATATTGCGGCGGTTGGGCAAGGCTCCGTTCGGCAGCGACTCAAATGTCTTTCTGCCCATGATGATCGTATGCCCGGTAGTTAACTCGCGAAATCGGGTCATGTCCGATGGGATGGCGTAGAGCAACCGGTTCTTGTACCCGATAGCTCTATGCACTTTTGATATACAGGCGATGATGCTGAGCATTTTTTATTTTAATGTTGAATGTTGAGTGTTGAATGTTGAATTATTCATTCTTGCTGTAAACTGTTAACTATAAACTGTTAACTATAAACAGCTCTCCCGTCCCATGGCTGCTCTTGATTTTCCACTCCTGCGGATAGAGGTTGTTGGCACGGTTGCCAATGTTCTTTTCCCAGCCTATCGGAACCTGTCTGTAGGTTACCAGAACATAACCCTTAGGCGTATCGGCAGGCAGATTCACAGCCTCCTTGCGAAGGTAGCGGATGGCATCATCGTATGATAACTCCACCTGTGGGAAGTGATCTTTGTTGAGCATCGTAGAGAGAGCGAGAGCCTGGTCGGGAATGAGCCCCTTTCCCTTGTCTGTTCCCAGTTTCACACCTGCATGCAGCACCTTCAGGTTCTTTTCTGCCTGGTCGTAGATGTCTTTCCATCTGCCCGGAATGGCGTAAACCGTCTCGTTGCTCTCTGCAGGCATCCATTCCGTATCAGCCTTCAGCCAGCCGTCCGGAATCTCCGGTCCCTTTCCTTTAGCCACCTTCTTGTCTTTTTTCTTCTTATCCTTCCTGTTCTCCTTGGCTGAAGAACCTGCTTCCCATTCGCCCTCTTTCTTCAGAATCGCCATAAACAGACCTTCGCCTCGCGAAACGCCAGGAATAAATCGGTAAACAGGGAAGTCGGTGCCCGTGAGGTTGCGGGTGATGTTCCATGCATCTTCTACACCCTCCAGTGCCATCACTTCTGCGCCAAGTTCTTCGCATATCCAGTCCACGTTCTCCTCATCTTCGTGCGCATTGAAGGTGCAGGTAGAGTAAATCAGGATACCGCCTGGCTTCAGACAGTTCCAGATATCCGATACGATTTCGCGCTGCAGTTGCCAGCAGTTGTTCACATTCTGGGTACTCCATTCGCTGATAGCCCCTTCATCTTTGCGGAACATTCCTTCGCCGGAGCAGGGAACATCGGTAAGGATCACATCAAACAGCAACTTCGATTTCTTGTAATCGCGGGGATAGTTGTTGGTGACAATCATATCCGGATGACCGAACTTCTGTACGTTTTCGGCTAGAATCTGCGAGCGGGTACGCATCGGTTCGTTGCTGAAGAGCAGACTCCCTTCCGGCAAGGCAGCCCTTACGGCAGTCGACTTTCCGCCAGGGGCAGCACAGAGATCCAGCATCATCACCGGTTCTTTTACGTACTGTCGGATAGCCATATCAACAAACATAGATGAGGCTTCCTGTACATAATATAAGCCGGCATGCAGCAGCGGATCGAAGGTGAATCCGGGACGCGTAGAGAGATAACGTCCGTTTTCCGGACACCAGGGAATCGGTTCGCCATCAGCATCCTTGCATTTAAAAGGATTGATGCGGATACTGGTTGGTGCCTCCTCTTCAAGGATAGCATGCTCCAGACGCTGATACAGTTCTTCGCCCATCAGCGCCTGCGTATATGTTCTGAAATCTTCAGGTAATGTCTTCATTCTGTCTCTTTTTCTTTAATTTGTTTGCAAAAATAAGAAATTTTTTGTTTCTTTGCAACTAAATCGCGAAGAGATGCGTCTAAGAAGCAGAAATTTATGAAATAACAAGGTAAAACAATAAAAAAATAATGATATGAAGAAAGCAATATTGGCATTAGCGCTCGTTATGAGCATCGGAGCCACCCAAGTGTCTTTGGCGTCTTCTGCTCCAAAACATCGTTATCATCCAACTACCCAACAGGTAGATTCAAAGGCTGCTCCTGCATCTGCCGCACAGCCATCTGCTTCGAAAGATAAAGACGACGAGGCGTTGGAGGCTTATTCTGATACAACCAGTACAGATTCGGCCAACTATGATGATTATGATGAGAATGATAATAAGTCTGTTCATTCTAGATACAGTTTAGACAACTATGATGATCCGTTCGATTTCATCGGTTCGGTATTTGGTGGCGGAGCGCTGGCTGTTATGATCATCTTCTGTATCATCTTCGGTCTGCTGTTTGTCTTTGCTCCGCTGATCATCGTATTTCTGGTTATCAGATATCTGATTCGCCGCCACAACGACCGGATGAAACTGGCGGAGATGGCGATGGAGAAGGGCATCAATGTTCCAGAAAGCGACCGGCCGATAGACAAGCAGAGCGATGAGTATCTGGTAAAGCGTGGATTGAGAAATGCCTTCCTGGGAGCCGGCTTGTGCGCCATGTTTGCCTGGTGGGATGCTGATTTCCTGGCTGGCATCGGAGCCCTGGTCTTCTTCTATGGCATCGGTCAGACCGTTATCGGCTCGCTTCCTGCCATCAAGGACTGGTGGAAGAACCGTCACGGCGATCAGGGCACGGGATATAATGGTACTCCGATCTAGCAGCCGACATTCAATATATCATGGCTTCTCAATAGGAGGGGAAGTCACAAGGAAAAGAACAACAATTATTAGTTAATATATATAAGGTGGAAAAGTTATCCGATATCTCTCTCGTCACGAAGGTGGTGATGCTTCATGACCGCAAGTCGTTCGACCTGCTGGTCAGGAAGTATCAGTCACCCATTCGTGGGTTCTTCCTGCGGCAGACGCTGGGGGATGCGCAGCTGAGTGACGACTTGGCTCAGGATACCTTTGTCAAGGCTTATACCCATCTGTCCGGTTTCAGGGGTACAGCCTCTTTCTCCACCTGGCTCTACCGCATCGCCTATAATGTATGGTATGATTATACCCGCAGCCATAAGGAGACGCAGAACATCGATACGCCTGCCGTTTCCAGTAAGAATGCACAGGGCGCCCATGCCGGATTAAAGATGGATTTGCTCAAGGCACTACAGATATTGAGCGAAAATGAACGTACATGCATCACGCTGCAGCTGATGGATGGACTCTCTATAGATAAGATTGCAGAGGTGACGGGAATGGCGCAAGGCACCATCAAGTCGCATCTCTCTCGAGGAAAACAGAAACTTGCAAGTTACTTAAAAAAGAATGGTTATGACCGATAAGATAAATGATAAGAAGTTGAAGAGCATGAAAGGGGAACCATTGAACCCTCAGGATGAAGAACTCTTGCAGATGTTCTTTTCCGATTGCCAGATGTCAGAGATTCCTGATGACGGATTCTCCGACAGGGTGATGCAGGCATTGCCGGCTTTACCCGAAACTGATACTGCGATGTCGCTGGTTAAGCGCCAGCGTCTGGAACATTTATGGACGGCAGCCTGTGTGGCAGCAGGCATCATCATAGCAGTAGTCTGCCAGGGATGGGAGCAGATTCAGGGGTGGCTTTTCTCTATGAAGATAGATTTCCTCCTCTCCGGCTCGCGTGCCCTTACGCATGTGGCAGATTCCATCGCCCACTCTCAGAATCTCCTGATGGTACTGGCTGGCATCGTTGTCCTCATCATGGTTTGGGGATATAATGAACTGGCTGATGCACGTCAGTAGGCTTCTTCCATGATATCAATTGTATGAATGATCAACTCTTTCTATTAGCAGAATGGTTTTTAGTGCTAATAGAAAGAGTTTTTTATTACTATAAATATCATCTTTATGCCTTTGAAATCTCCGTTCAAAGCTTTTGAATGTCCGTTCAGTGTCTTTGAAC
>ENA-OPDC01000077-OPDC01000077.1-human-gut-metagenome-genome-assembly--contig:-NODE-77-length-63635-cov-7.448978_pt1 | contig 63635 bp, 71 predicted proteins | sample MGYA00241620_ERZ501503 | MGnify/ENA primary metagenome ERZ501503 (study PRJEB25962, sample SAMEA2042659) | human gut metagenome | biome: human gut; feature: human-associated habitat; material: faeces...
CAAAGAGCTACAACAGGCTGTTAATAACTTGTTAGAAGCTGAATTGACTGCCTTTCTGGGCTATGATCTCTATGCCAGAAATGGCTGGAATACTGGCAACTCTAGAAATGGTGCTTATTTTCGCAAAGTTGATACGCAATTTGGCCCAATTGAAGTGCAAGTGCCTCGGGATCGCAACGGTCAATTTCATCAGCACACGCTGCCTGACTACAAGCAGCACTTGGATGTCTTGGAAAGCATGATTATCAAGCTTTACTCCAAGGGAGTGACCACCAGGGAAATAGCCGATCTAATTGAAAAGATGTATGGCAGCCATTACAGTCCAGCTCAGGTATCAAATATTTCCAAGCAGATGCTTCCAAAGGTTGAGGCTTACCACAAACGCAAGCTAAGCGACAAGTTTTTCTGCGTCTATTTGGATGCGACATACCTTCCTTTGCGCCGAGAAACATTTGAGCGTGAAGCAGTCTATATTGCCATTGGCATCAAGCCTAATGGGCACAAGGAGGTCATTGACTACTGCATTGCGCCTAGCGAGAACATTGAAGTCTGGACAGATATGCTTCAAAACATGAAATCCCGAGGCTTAAAGCAAGTTGAGCTTTTTCTTTCTGATGGTGTTGTTGGCATGAAAACAGCCTTGGCCAGGACTTATCCTAAAGCTCATTTTCAACGCTGTTTGGTTCATGTCATGCGCAATATCTGCGCTAAAGTACGCGTCAACGATCGTGAAAAGATCATGAACGAATTCAAACAGGTGCATCAACAGACAAACAAAGAAGAAGCCACAGCTGTCCTGCATGACTTCTATACCAAATGGGGCAAGGTTTACAGCCATGTTATCAGAAGCTTGAAAGACACAGAACCAGATCTGCTGGTCTTTTATAACTATCCCAAGCAGATCCAAGCAGATCAGAGCTTCAATTTATTCGACTAACATGATTGAATCATTTAACAATGTGATCAAGCGCAAAGCTAAGCCTAAGGCAGAGTTTCCAACTGAACAGTCGCTTGATGCTTTTATTGGTATTCAGGCAATGAGCTACAATGACCGTTATTTCAATCGAATTCATAAAGGCTTTGGTCAGGTTCAGGACACCTTAGAATCCTACTTTGATTAAATAAATAATTAAAAAATCAATTTACGAGAAAGAACTATTTACACAAAAGATTTGACAGTTTCTGCTTTTTACTATCATTCATTATATTATCACCTTCCTATTATAATCTTTAACAAAACCAATATATAATACTTGAGTAGACTTTTAAAAGCTCTTCCTCGTGGCCTTTTACTATTAGTTAGTTTAGATTTAGTAAACTTAACCCTAAAAATCACAAAATTAAAATCGTTACTCTGCTTGTGGCCTTACAGAGTAACGATTTTTCCTTCTTGTAAATTTTTGAACTTTATTTTTTCCGTGTTTTTGCTAGAATCTATATTCAACTTTTTTCAACATGTCTCATTTATATAAAAAAACATAACCTCCAATAGAGTGATAGCACAGAAATCACGATCTTAAATTAACGGCTCTATAATTTTTCCTGTTGATGACTTATCAATATGATAAGCTGTTAACAGGTTTTTTATTGCATTAAAAAAGGAGAACATAGTCCTCTTTAATAAAAATCGTTTCCACACAAATTCTTATAAATAAAGGTGATTTCTATGTCCTCAATTAACCATTGTATTAAATTCGAGCTTGATATTAAAGATAATGATATTGTTTTTAAAGATTATTTTTACCCGGATTTAAAATTGAAGTGCAATACTAAGTGTTAAACAAAAAGGCCATGAAGACCTAAACTTGAAGTGACGAAAAATCAAGAAAGGAAGATCTTCATGACCAATTCAAATTCTAGCATTTCTAAGCACTATCATCAATTAACCAGCGTACAACGTGGACAAATTCAAGCAATGCTGGATTCCGGCATAACTTCCCGTACTGTTATCGCTCAAGAAGTTGGCTGCCATAAGTCGACAATCAGTCGCGAAATCAAACGCGGAAGCGTCCTGCAAAGAGACAGCAGCTATTTATTGTATGAGCACTATTACGCTGATACTGCACAGATTTATTATGAGAAGCGTCGCAAAAACTGCTATCAGCGCAATCCATTGAAGCATTATGCTGTCTTTTTGAGAATGCTCTCCAGACGCTTTAAAGCTAAATTTGATGCCACCAGCTCGATGAGTTCGTTGGTGAATTCAAAAGGACTATGCCAGGCTACCCTTGTCCCATCACACCAACCGTCTATCGCTATATTGATCAGGGCTTGCTGGACATAAGCAATATTAATCTACCTATGAAGCTCAAAAGACGCAGGAACAAGCGTCATCACAACCACGACGGTCACGCTTTGCACAAAAAGCATCTTGGCAATTCCATTGAACAGCGTCCTAAGGAGGTTGAAGACAGAAAAGCGCCGCTGCACTGGGAAGGAGATCTGGTTAAAGGCGTCAGACGCAAGAATCAGCCTGCTTTAATGACTTTGACTGAAAGAACCACATGCTTTAAGTAGTTATCAAGATTCCTGACTATCGGGCAAGCACATGCCAAAGGCTGCCAGATGATCTATTTTGCTCACCTATATTCTCCATGGGAAAGGGGCACCAATGAGAACTGCAATGATCTTTTGCGTCAATTCTTCCCTAAATGCAAAAGTATGAAAGACAAGTCAGCTGCTTATGTTCATGCCATTAACCACAAACATATCCAAATCTTCCAATATCAGACAGCAGAAGAAATCTTCAAGCAATATGTTTCTTCATAGCCTAACTGTTGCACTTAATTTGACAATTCAAGACTTTCAACCTTTAGCTATATCAATCTAATCTATTCCAAATTAGATTATCAGTAAGCGAAATAGACTGGAGTCTTATTTGTTCATCAAAGTTTTTACATTCTTTTCTTAAAATAAGTACTGGTCTAACATCATTTAAAAATTTCAAATTTCCTTCATTTATCTTATTATGAAATTCTCGGTTTAGCTCAAACTTACTTATTACGTGCTTTTCAATATCCTTCATTTCATTTATTGGCAATTTCTTACTTAATTTATAAAGATCTAAATAGTAAATAAAGTCTGCTTTAATTTCATCATTCCATTTTTTTACATTTGTTGCTGGAAATATAATATTAGACAAAAAAATTCTATATGAATTATCATACTGTGCTTTATTTTCAAAATATTCAAAATTTTTATTTGCATGTTTTAAATACAAATTAGTTCTCATACGATCATTTTCATATAAAAAATATTTTATACTATGTGGATTAGAAAATATCTTGCATTCAGTAATCGCATAGGCTTGATCATCATCTATAAGAATTATATCAATTTCTTTTTTTCCTGATTTATCACTTATTGTATTTTTCTTTTTTTCTATACTATATCCAGACTGTTTTAAAAATTCTATTACATAATCTTCAAACCAATGCCCTTTCTTATTACTCCATTTATTAGTATTTTCCATAAGTCTTGTAACTAAATATACTGGATCCACACAATAACAAGTTGGTAAATAGACAATATTGCCAAATATAAACGGAGCATCCATTATATCTCTATGATACGTCAACTTTTTTGTGATTTTACCAATATCATTCAAATAATTATTAGGTATAGGTTTTAAATGATTATTAATTATTTTTATATAACGATCGGGTAAGTCAAAAAAATTTCTTGGAACATTTCCTGATATTAAGTAATCTACCTTTAAAAACAATTTATTTTTCTTTAAAGAAAAAAACACTTCTGCTATAATTTCACAATTATATTGAATTATATTTAAAACATCCAACCATTCTATTATTGGGATACCATATAAAGTTTCTGCACCTAATTTTTCATAATCTTCACGATTCTCCTTATTATCAGGTAAGGATGGTAATTTATAAAATAAATTTTCTGCAATTCCTTTTAATTGGTATAAGCCCCATCTACATGGATTCTTTTTATCTATAGAATAAATATATTTACTATTTAATTGTCTAAGATCCGAATTTTCATTTCTATTTACAATATAAGTAGCACATATATCGTTTACAGAATCAACAATATATTTCTTTCCATGTCTTATAATTCTAGCATTTCCATATTTCCAAAACTCTATTATGTTGTAAAACATGTCTATATTCCGATCATAATTCGTCGAATTTAAGGCTTCAAGATCATTTATAGAATTTATATTTTTTAAATTAGATGCAAGACGTCTAGAAAAAGAACCGCAGTTTATTTCCATCTTTTCATTCAAAGTTTGTTTACTATTTTGATTATGGAAAGCATTTATTACTTGATCAAAATTAGTACCATAATCCAAAGTCTTTGATTCAATTATTTCTTTCTTTATATTCTTAAGGCTCTCTAAATCCTTTAAAATCATAGATGCCTTATTTTTTATTCTTGGACAATAGTCTCCAACTATGATTTGTTTCACAACTTCAAGATACTTGTCTCTAGTATTTGACCAATTACCATAATCATCAATTATCAAATTCGATGATTTAATGATATCTAAAATTCTAGTAAGTTTTGAAAAATCTTTCTTATCTAAATTCAAGTATTTAATGACCTCATTATAAAATTGTTCATTGTTTCTATTAACATCTTCTAAAGCACAAATAGACGGTCTCTTCATAGAAACTTTATGCTCTTCTTTCTTCGACTTCTTTGACATTTTGTATTCTCACTTTTCAGCGTTTAATCACAATTAGTTTAAAATAATGATTACCATCAGAATCTCTAAAAACAGGTGAAACGATTAGTTCATTTTTATCATTACCAAACTTTTTTATTTCTTTTGCCCCCTCTATTATAGATTCAGCCTCAAAATTATATTCATTACCAAAACAATGTGGCATAATTAACTCGGCAAATGGTATCATTTTGTAACCATTAGAATATTGAGGACAAAATATCTTTTTTTCATAACCATCTTGTCTATCTTGAATACAGTCAATATTCTTCCATAAGCAAAAGCCAACTAATTCAGCACTTTCTTCATTATTTCCATTGCATAATGCACGCACCTTAAAACTATCCTCTTTATTCACTTGTATTGTGTCACTTAGATATTGAACTTTATTACCTGTAACTCTTATTTCAAGTACTTGTTCTTCGGATATATTCTTTATTCCAAACGCTATCAAACCACTAATAATTCCAACTACAGCAAATAAATTTTTTCCTAGTTGATATAAAATCAATGGATTACTCATGACTACAGGTATATAAATAAGCTGTATAGCTAAACTTACTAAAACACTAACTTGCCACAACCCAATAGGATACTTATTCGCCAAAACACTAGTTTTGACGTTTAAACTACTAAAATATACTATGAAGAGAGTTACAATTAAAAATACTATTATCCATGTAAGGTAGTCTATCCAAAGATTCTTACTTATGAACATCAATATTAATAACATAATATTTACTAATCCAAACGTAGTACACGATGAAATTAAAAGTGAAATCAGAAATTGTCTTGATTTCACTTTTTTTAGTGTCAACTTATTTTTTTCATTTGTATTGTCACCTTCTAATCAATCTCGCTAGTCTTTAACCGCACAATACTGCTTCTAAATTTCTCCAAATCGATTCCTAAAATTTGAGACAGAATTTCATTTGGAAATACAATACCATACATTTCACGTAGTTTATCATTAAGATCCTTAGGATGAACAACACCATGCTCTTCTAGTAATTCAAATGCTTGATTTAGAGCCTTAGGTTCCGACATAATTTTCTCATCATCCATTATTTCTTTAGTACGCCAGCCTCTATAGCTTATTTGTTTTTGTAGCTTGATATATTCTTTATCATCAATCAACTTAAGATCATGAGCCCGATGAACCATTGCAGCTATTGATACATTCCACTTTGATTTAAGATTTATAAATGTATCTATATTAATAAATCCATTTTTAGTTAAATCAGACTCAAAGCTTTTCTTTGGCATTAAGAATGCTGACGCAAATTGATTAGCTTCATTTTCGATGGTTCTATAGTCTTGTCCCAGTAAATCTTCTTGAGGATGATAGAGTTTTGCATGCATTGCATAGTGACCTAGTTCATGCGCTAAAGTAAATTGATCTCTGAAGAAATTCTGCTTTTTTCCATTCACTAATACTATGTAGTATTGCTTTTCGCCTATTTCAACATAACCACTTCTAGCATCAATCTTATTAGAATTAAAATCAGCATTAACAATTATCAAACCATAACGTTCCATTAAATCTACAATATCACTAATTGGTTGGTCATCCAGATTCCATATTTTTCTTAACTCATTAGCAGCATTTTCAGGTAATTCATCCAACTCAAGCTTCGTATCTAACTCAGGAAAATCTATATAATTTTCAAAATAATCTCTTAGATATGCTGCTGCCTTTTTATAAGTTTTGCTAGGCTGTTTTTCAGATTGAGTAGCTGTCAATCTGCTACGATAAAAAGTACCATCATCTTGGTATGGTACTTTTTCGGAATCTATAAAGAAATATAATGGGAAATTTAGTACTTGAACTATCTTTTGAAAAACATTTGAACTAATTTCAATTTTGTTGTGTTCGTATTTCGATATTGCTTGTTTAGAAACACCGATTTGATCGGCCAAAGCACTCATAGTCAAATGATTAAATAAACGTGCTTCTTTAAGACGTTCCCCATTAATTCGAAGTGCCATTATTATTCTCCTTGTTCCTTGTCGATCTCTTAGTCTTATTATCGTTCCATTTGACAATACTATCAGATTTATTATCTTCCACATTATTCTTTTGATTATCATATCTAGTTATATCATCATCTGGACTAGGAGAGTTATACTCTGGAATTACTATCTCATCTACGACATTAAAATTGTTATCAACTAAAATTTCTAAGCCATTGACAGCTTTATCATCAAAATAATCATAGGTAATTATAATGGTTCTTTTTAATTTAGTAAAATCATTACCTAAAATCTTCTTTGCTTCTTTTAGTCTCTTTTCTGCTACTACTTTATTATTTCCAATCCCATCTAATGATAATTGCTCAGCAGAAGCGCCATTATTAATCGTTAAGGGATACATATAGTGAGTATATTTACCATTTTGAATCTTACGTTGAACGACTAAAAAATTTATATACGAAGTAACTAAATATAAAGTACCATCTTTGACATTAAAAACACCTATCGCCTTCCAAATATGCCGGTCAATTGAAATCTCAACTAACCATGGAGTAGAAATAATATCAGCAGAGATAGTATTAAATCTGTGGTCCCAGGTATTAAAGGATAACCCATTAATATATTCTCCCCCTGCTTCTTCCATATAATCATCCCTAACCTGAGATTTAGTAATGGTCGCACCTGGAACGATCTTTCGTAGTACTTCATCGTCAGCTTTAAAAATATTCATGTAGTATTTCCTCCATAAAAAAATATTCAGTGTCTTAAAAATATACTATCTATTTACGCTTATAATAGACTTATTTACTATAGTTTTCAACTCTTAGTTGACAAAATTAGCAAATTTTCTAAAAAGTGATATAATTATCTTTGACAAAAGAAGAAGGTGACTATATGAAAAAAACACAACACGTTGTTCACAATTATAACGGTGGATGGGATGTCAAAGCTTCTGGAGCCAAAAGAGCAACCAAACACTTTGAAACTAAAGCACCAGCCATTGAATATGGTCGCAGCATCGCTAAAAATCAACATACTGAATTTTTCAACCATGGAAAAGATGGAAAAATTCAAAGTCGTGATAGTTATGGAAATGATCCATTTTCACCAAAAGTATAATATAAATAAATACTATCTAATGATGAAATTTAGTAACAATATAGGACTAGCTGCTATAGTTAACTAATTAACTCTCAAATGAAGTTAACTTTTTACCTAAAAAGGCCTTCCTATTTAGAAAATCATATATTAAGGTAAATAAAGATATTATGAATAACCATATTTCTACCAATAGCGACGACGCTTATATTCAGCTTTTAGCTTCAGCAGACTCAACTTTAAGTAAAAAATATCAAGCTCTGCCCCAAAACTTACAAAAAAGCAAAGTAACTTGTATTAAAGTAAACATTACATACAATTTGATTGCTGTAACTTTGTACTATGATGAGTTTCAACAAACTAAAAATATGATCTTGAAATTAGAATATAACGACCAGGTTTATTTAGGCGATATTCACCTAGGGAAATTTATTCAGGACTTAAATAGAGAGCCTGCTCTTTGTCATCAATTGTTACAAGGTGGTACATTAAAGCCGTTTTACACCAGATTAGCACAAAAGATTCTTAATAATCGATTATCTGTAATTAATCTTGAACAAGATGGTGAATTCCTAGATGCTATTACACTATGGAGAAGAAACCACCCATCTCATGAATCAAAAACTAATCATGCGCATATTTTTCTGAAAACCTTTCGAAGAGATAATATGAGTTCCAAAATGTTTCAAAGTTTAATTGAGGATAACAAAATTGATTTTGAAGTGGTTAAAGCCATTAAAAACTCTGGTTATACTGTAGTCAGAACTGATGATCCTTGGAAAAGGAATAGCTTGGTAGCTCTACTCCAGCAATATAATATAATGATCTAAACATAATACTTCTACTTAGTATGCATCAAATAACTATGCTTCTTTCAAAATACACCTCGGCTTAAAGTGAGCTGAGGTGTATTTCATATTTTCTATTTGCATTTTTTAGCTCATGGTAAAAACAGACTTCAAGCACCTTTCCGAACTTAAGATATCCTTACTTAGCAGCTTTTGAAGTAGATAATTTAGATATTTTTTAATCTAACACCGCTAAAGCCCTTAGAAAACGGCACTATAATGTAAGCGTCTAAAAATAAAGTATATTGAAAAGGCAACCTTGTTCTGATCTTTGCTTGATCAGCTTAGGCTGCTTTTCTTCGTTCTATTCTTGATTTACACTGTTCTTGAACTTCTTTTTCCCATGGCAAATAAGCCGACAGCGCCTCTTTGTCTGTCAGATTCTCCTCATTTGGTAATTGATCAAGTAAATACTCAATATATTTCTCTGGATCTAAATTATTTCTCTTTGCCGTCTCAATCAGGCTCAAAATTATAGCTGAAGACTGGGCACCTTCAAAGCTTTGTGAGAATAACCAATTCTTGCGGCCAATCACCAAAGTCTTGATTGTACGTCCTACTAGATTGTTTGAAAGAACAAGTCTGCCATCAAGCAAAACATTCTTGAAAGTATCTTCATGATTAAGTGCGTAAGCAATGGCTTTGCCTAGTTTTGATCCTGGTAAAACCAAAGGTTGATTTGTTCTACACCATTTGAAGAATTCATCAAATAGTGGCTTTAGTTTCTCTTGGCGTTTTTGATGGCGTTCTTCACTAGAAAGGTTCTCCCAAGATCTCTCTAGAGTAAACATCTGATTGCAGTAATGAACGCCTTGCTTTGATAAGGATTTTCCTTTAGTAGTTGGAGGTACCGCTTCTTTGAATTTTCTTCTAACATGAGCCCAACAACCGACTAGTGTTGCTTCAGGTAATTGCTTGTAAGCTTACCACATATCGCAGTGCAAATATCCTGAGTAATTGCCTAGAAAGTCAGTCGCGACTTGACCGCTACGATGAGGATCATGATGATAAAGAGTTATCGGCTTCTTCTCTTGTTTACCTGATAAGAAGGTCCAATAGTATGTCTTCTGAGTGCTGCTTTCAAGAACACGATAACTCGTTTCATCGGCATGAAGGACTGCCTGAGTTAACAATATTTCTTTAAGCAGACTATAAAGTGGCTTGAAGTAATAGTCTGTGACTTTCATTTGCCAGTTAACCAAATCTTGGCGTTGAACAGGCAGTCCCATCTTTTGCCAATCGTTTTCTTGACGATAAGCTGGTACTTTTAATTCATATTTTTGATAAATGGTACGAGCGATAATTAAACTTGAGCCATAGCTGTGAGCTAGTGGCGCTTTAGGAACAGGAGCTTTAATGATCTTATCTGTTTCATTATTCAAGCTGCAGTGTTCACACTTATAAGCATGCTGGATGTGATCTAATCTTTTAAGTTGAGCTGGAATAAAGACTAATTCTTTACGTGCGGGCCATGATCCGATCTCTTTAAGCTTTTCATGACAATCTGAGCAGTATTGTTCTTCTTCTGATAGCTCATGATGCACTTTTTCAGAAGGAAAAGCTTCTAAGACAACTTGTCTCTTAGCTTTATGTCTCTTACGTTTATAAGTAATAGTCTCTTCTTGGTCGTCTCCTGGGAAGTTCTCCATCTTCATCAAGGTTTGTTTCTCCAAACAAACTGGTTTGACCAGACATAGGCTTTTGTTCAGAAGATTTTCCGTATCTCTTTTGCGTTAAATACGCTACTTGTTCTCTGAGGAGAGAAATTTCTTCAGTTAAGTTGCGAATAGTTATAGCTTGTTCTTGAATGATTTTTTCTAAAGTTGTTTCTGACGACATGATGAAATAGCCTCCTCGTTTTTCGATAGTTATAAGAATACGAAAAACTGCACGTAAAATCAATAGAAATTACGTGCAGCTGCTTCATTAATTTTCGGTTCAATCGAGAAGCCTTTCATTAGCCAGTCTACTTGCTCAGGGCCAAGTTCTCTAACTTCATCCTGGTTTTTAGGCCAGTTCATCTTGCCATTTTCGAATCTTTTATAAAGAAGCCAATAACCTTGGCCGTCCCAGTATAAAGCTTTGAATCTATCCTGGCTTCCGCCACAAAATAAGAATACCTGACCAGAAAAAGGATCAAGATTAAACTTTTCTTTCACCATACTAGCTAAAGTATCAATTCCGCGCCGCATGTCGGTTTTACCGCAAACGATGTAAACCTGACCTAAATCGGATAGATTGATCATGAAAGGACCTTGCTTAAAATCTTGTTCATAAGCTCCGGATCCATAGAACTATACAGATTTAATTCAAGATTATCCTTTTTTAGAGCAAGCACCAGGCTGCTGCGTGACGGACGAATTTTCTTAGGTCTTTGCGGATGATTCAGAGCTACAATAGGTTGTTGCTTTTCCAGCATTTTCTTTACCTCCTAAAGTTTATGAGATAAGGATAGCTGAAAGGCAAGGGTAAAGAAAGATACCTCAGTTTTTGACGCTTACCTTACATTAAGGCTACTCAGCCTTGTCATATCACTGATTATTATGATAAGAAAATCGCCATTGCATCAGTTCATAAACTGATACGTACAATGTTTGCTCTTATCAAACATGATCAATTATATGATTACAACGTAGCCACACATAACCAAAGACTTTAGTTGAAATCAAATGATCAACTTCAGTATAACAACCTATGAAAAAACTACAAGTACTCATAGGCTTATTTGTGTTACATATAATTATTAATAAATTTAGTTTTCTAACTTAATTAGCTTCATTCGTACCAATAATTCTAATAAAATAATCTATTAAATTATTGATATTACTTGACTTAAGGTAGAAAAAATAAACCTATTGTACATTCACAACTTTATTCCAAAATTTTGAAATAAAACTATAAATCCACTGTCTAAGATAATCAATACTAATGCTAATACCAAAAATTAATGTTGTTACAATCAAAACATATACAAAAACATATGGTGTTGTTTCAAATTGGCTGGCCTTGACTAAACTTAACCATATAAAATCTATCATTAACGGCTGGCAATGTACTAGATATATCGCGAAAACATGCGAAGCAATACTATTTACTACCCTATTATGTCGCACTGGCATTTCAACAAATAATACAAATATAAATATGGCACTTAATAATTGAAATGGACTAACTGACCCAAAAAATCTAGCGAAAGCATGTGCATTAACATTATATTTTAAATATTTAGAAATTAAGTTTATGCCAAATGCAGATAAATATAAAATAATCAAATTAAGAAAAATAGCACTTAATAATATTGACTTTTTAATTTTAAGTAAATCTTCTGGATATTTCCTAATATAAACGCCAAAAGGATATACACCTATTAAAGTCATAGCATCATCATTTATAAAACCAATAGATTCAGTATGAAAAACGGTAACGATTAAAAACAATATCATTAAAATTATAAGTAATTTTCTAAATTGTTCCTTAGATATTTTTTCTAGCCCTTTATTTATATACGGAGCCAATAAGTACATCACCACATACGCGGTAACAAACCAATAAGCTCCCGTTATTATTGGAAAAAATGTATATAAAATTTCTTTCAAATTAATTGAAAGTTTAAAAATAAGAATTCCAACTATAGTAAGTAAAATAGAATAAAAAATTACTTGTTCCCATAATTTAACAAGAGGTTTAATTTTAATCTCTTTTCTAGTGGCTAAAAAATAAGCTGATATCAGTATAAAAAGATCTACTCCTAATTTTCCTCCAAACCATAACCATTGAATTCCGGTTTGAAGAAAAATATTGGTATGTGAAAAATTCCATTTGGTTTGCCAAGAAAAGTGACCTACAACTATTAATAGCATGGAGATAATTCGAAGCCATTCTAAATTACTATTTCTTTTTATATGATTTTTCATTTTAACCCTTTTTACTTATTATTGTTTTTAATTGTTTCAAAATTGGAGCTTTTAACATTATAGTCATCAATCCATATACAACTATACCGACAATAACTTCTAATCCCATCATAAACCAACTATCTTTCAAATTCTGATTCATCCAAAATACAGGAATGAACATTATTATTCCTGAAAGTAAATACTTCCATGAATTGAAAAAAAGTTTTTTATAACTTAACAAACCTCTAACTGCCCATAATTGATATAAAGTAACAGAAATTTCTGAGATTACAGTCGACCACATCGCACCATATAATCCCCAGGTATGAATTAAAGGAACGTTCAAAATTATATTTACAACTGCTCCAACTGTTACCGATATAGTAAAATCACGCTGATGATGAATTGGCAATAAATATTGCACCCCTAATGCATTACTCCAGGCAATTATTAGAATAACAATTGATTCTATCATCATTGCAGGCCCTACTGGCTCATAACCTGAACCATAATACTTGGGAGCCAGAGTTAACGAAATTGAAGCCAATCCAAACATCATAGGATAAGAAATTGCTGAGACAAAATCAAATGACTTATAAAGCATTTGAGTTACTTTTTGCATATTACCTTTTGATACCGCATTAGCAACGTGAGGAAGCATAACTGTACCCGTGGCTGTAACTAATGCCAAAATCAATTTCACTAGATTATCCGAATATTGGTAATATCCCGACGCAGTTTCATTAACCATACCACCTAACATCGTTTTGTTTAATTGAACATATACTTGTGTTGCAATCTGAGGGATAAACAATTCAGCCATCGGTAAAAAATGCTGCCATGGATTTAATATTTTATAATTTACCTTCGGTAAATCACGTCGAATATTAGGCCATAAAGTCAAGTTACCTAATAATGTTGAAATAGCTAAAACAATGATATATAAAGTTACATCACTTGGATTCTTAATAAAAATAAAGATAGCAATCATAGACACTATCTTTACAAGGGAATTTTTCAAAACCGTAACTTTGAAGTTTTCTATACCTTCATAAAACCACGAAATATCAAATGCAACCGCAACAAGATTAATCGATTGTGCCCACATATAATCTGCTTGTCGAGTATAAAATATCATAAATACTTCAAAAGCTATAAATGAAGCTAGAGTCATAATGGTCTTAACTATCTGTATTTCCCAAAAAGTTTTGGCCATTTTTTTACGATTCTCACGTACATAAGCAATTTGACGATTACCATAATAGCCAATACCCATACTTGCAAAAAGTATAAAATATTGAATTATGGAATTAGTAAATGCATTAGCTCCAACACCTTCCGGTCTAAGAACACGACTAACATAGGCTGAAGTAATTAACGGTACTATAATCGCTAATACTTGATATCCTACATTATAAAGATAATTTTTGATGACTCTCATAACTTCTATTCACTTAGATCATAATTTACTACTTTTTCAATGATTTTTTTATCAACATTTTCATCAAATTTACGTGAAAATAAGTGACCTTTATTTCTAGCATATTCCAATTTAGGATAATCTTTTAATTTCCAAGTATATGGACTCCCATCCCACCAATTTATGTATCGTAAATTTCCTTGAAACTCATTCGGCCTATCATTTACTGGTGAAGAATAATATATTTTATTTTTATATTTTGGAAATATATTAATAAAAATTGGAATAAATAATTCATCTACTAAAAAGCCATCATGAAAAATATCATGAATCATTGTTTGATGTTCAACTAAACTATTAATCAAATCTTGATCTAATGAAACCCAATTTGAACCAAATGCAATTTTACTAAAAGATATTCTTCGTTGAGGCAGTTTAGAATATAATTTCATCTCTAATCTATGATAATAATGCATCATTTTACTCGTAGTTCTAAAAGAACTGGCGAAATGATATTTATGCAATCTCATAGCTAATTGTTTTGGCGATAATGCCGCACTATATGTTATAAATTCTTTATTTAAATGTGCATCAAAAAAGTTATGAATCACATCTTGATTTACTAAAGGTAAATCAAGTCCCGATAGCAAATGATAATAATCGTAATTACCATCTTTGGATGAGGCAAACAGTTTTAACTCAGCAGAAATTAGCGAATAATTACCCCAATAAATATCAATAGGATCAATCATATAAAGAGATGAATACATAGGCTTAAAAATATTATAAAATTTATTAATTGATTTTTTATCAATTAATAAATAAATATCATTTCTAGAATCATCTAACGTATTTAATAATAAATTTAGCTGATTCGGATTTCTATTAGCAATAATTAGATGTGCATGTTTTTGTTTTCCCAAAACTAATCACCGTAATTCTTTAGTCACTACATCAAACGCAGCTTCAATAACTTGATCCATATTGTAATACTTGTATTGACCAAGACGTCCACCAAAGATAACTTTATCTTGTTTCTGGGCTAATTCAGCATACTTAGCATATAAGTTATTATTACGCTTATTATTTACTGGGTAATAGGGTTCATCACCACGATGCCAATCAGCTGGATATTCACGAGTAATAATAGTCTTACCTTTATCACCTTTACCAAATTCAAAATGCTTGTGTTCAATAATACGAGTATAAGGAACTTTAGCTTCAGTATAATTAATTACCGCATTTCCTTGGTAATTGTCTACATTCTTTTCCTCAGTTTCAAATCGAAGTGAACGATATTCTAATTCGCCTAATTTATAATCGAAGAACTTATCAATCATTCCTGTGTAAACTACCTTATCGTAGTTTTTAAGATATTCATCCTTCTTATCAAAGAAATCAGTATTGAGCTTCACAGTAATATTAGGATGATCAAGCATCTTTTCTACCATTCTAGTATAACCACCAATTGGAATGCCCTGGTAATCATCATTGAAATAGTTATTATCATAAATTAATCGAACTGGAAGGCGTTTGATAATGAAAGCAGGAAGTTCAGTACATGGTCTGCCCCATTGCTTTTCAGTATAGCCTTTAATTAACTTTTCGTAGATATCTCTACCAATTAAAGAAATAGCTTGTTCTTCAAGATTCTTTGGTTCTTTACCAGCCATTTCTTGTCGTTGCTCATTAATCTTAGCCATTGCTTCCTGCGGAGTTCTAACGCCCCACATTTCATTAAAAGTGTTCATGTTAAAAGGCAAGTTATACATTTGTCCTTTGTAATTAGCGATAGGACTATTAGTATAACGATTGAACTCAGCAAATTGATGTACATAATCCCAGACCTTCTTATTAGAAGTATGGAAAATGTGCGCACCATATTGATGAACTTGAATTCCATCTACTTCTTTAGTGTAGATATTACCTGCTACATGTTCTCTTTGTTCAATTACAGTTACTTTTTCGCCACGTTCTGCTGCTTCATGAGCAAATACCGCTCCATATAGTCCTGATCCTACAACTAAATACTTCATTCTACTTTCTCCTTACTTAACTCGTCTTTTTGCAAATAAAGATCAAAATTTGTGAATAATATTAATAATACAAATAATAAATATTGAAAAGGAAATATAGTCGTCACAAATAGATATAGTGTTCCTAAAACCAACATAAATGCATCTATAGATTTGTATTTAAAAGAGAAAAAAAATCCTTTTATAAATGCATAAATATAGACTAGCCCAACATATAATCCACCTTGTGCAAATATAATAGAAATTGAATTACTTAATCCAGTTAAATACACTCGCCAATTATCCATGTTTTTTATAAGAGATTCTGAATTTCCTAATCCAGTTCCTAATATTGGATTTTGTAAAAAAGTTATAAATCCAACTCTATAGTCATCCAATCTTAGACTAGAGGATTCTGTACCATAGACCAATCGCTGATTAATTAGTAGTTTAATACCAATGATTACTACAATTCCAATAGGAATTAAAAATATTAACTTATAGGCAAAATATCTTTTATCTGAATCAAGCCATTTTATTAAAAATATTAAAATTAACAAGATATATCCGGTAGTTGCAAACGTAGACAAAATTGCTACAATTAATATTACTTTTGAATATATATTTTTACCTTTAAAAAATATCTTTATTAGTAGCGCAAGACTAAAGTTCAAGGATGCCATAGGAGCTTCAGTAAAAATTGAAGTATTTCGTATTACATTACCAAAAAGTGGAACACTTGTATTCTGTGTTTCAAAAAATATATACCGATATGTTGGTATAAATGTATAAAATCCGTTACTTGATGTCCAATCAAAAGGAACTAAACTGGTTGGAGTAATTATTTTTAAAATCGAAACTAGCACCCACATAATTATCGAAACAGTGGCAACTAATACTATGATATTACTATAATCCTCAAGTATTAGTGGTAAACTTATTCCTTTAATTTGAACTAACCATAAAGTAATTAGCAACACAATCAATAATTTGATATTTTGATCAACTTCAACTGGTTTAAATGCCAGATAAATAAAAAAATAAAGGAGAAGTATAATACTAGTTATAATTATTTTTTTAATATTTTTTATAGTAGAAAAATTTATTCCAATTAATAATAAAGACACAAAGAATAACAAAAAATATGAAACAATATTTAGCTTAGACGACAAATTAGGAATACTAAGCCAAACCGTTCTACAATTTATCATTAAAACAATAGCAATTATATATGCGCAATAACTACTATACCTTTCTTTTTTCATCTGTACTGTTTCCTTGCTTTAATTATACTTCTCAACCTTAGGATGAAAAGTTGTACCTTTTACAGTACCTTTTATTGAAACGCTTAATCTATATAATTTATGATCTCTTGCATTCTTTAAAATTTTTATTGGCTCAAGAACCCCTTTGTTTATATATGCTTTTAACAAATCTTTCTTTGTACCTAATTTTTTATTAGTATATATATAATTCCGATTAGCATAATAATATCTACCTACTCGATTTATATCTTTTTCAAGAATAATGTTGGTAGCAATATTATTTTTTATTTTATGTTCAACAATAGAATTGGCTACCAAATATCCATTTAAATTATGTTTAGTAATTCTTAAAGTATATTCAACATCATCTCCCCATATAAAGAAATCAGTAATTGGATAACCTACTTTCTTTATAACTTCGCGAGGAAATAAAATAGACACAAATGACGCTGATTTAACTTTTATTAGTCCTTTGTCTGCTTTTTCGTTCCAATCTTCCTCTGTTTGAGGAACATTCATTCTCGCAATACTATTATCACGCCATTTAACATTACTACACAAATAGCCTAATTCTGAAACCAAAGGAATTTTTTCCATCATCATTTTCAATGCCATTTTAGATGGAATTGTGTCATCGTCCATAATCCAAACATAGTCTGCATTACTTTTTTTCATAAAATACTTCAATCCAATATTAAATCCACCAGCGCCACCAATATTTTTTCTTAGATTTACTGGTTTAATAACTGAATTCTTTTCAGAAAAATGTTTTAAATACTCTTTAGTTCCATCTGTAGAATTATTATTTATAACATATATTTTGTTTAATAAATATTCCTGATTTAATAATGCTTCAAGACATTCTTTTAATAAAGATAATCTATTATACGTTACAACTACACAGTCAACCTTTTTACTCATTCAATTCATCCTTAACCTTTAAATTTAGCTTCTAAAATTGGGACAGCGGCGTTTATCTCATAACCTGCCTTTTTAAAATTCATTTTAACGACATTTGCGTTTATCCGATTTAATTGACCAAATTGATTAATCACATTACTCCAAGTAGAAACACTGTCATTTAAAGATAAAATTTTAACATTACTATTTAAAACAGCTTCTTTAGGAATAGCATTATTTGAAGCAACAACTGGAAGTCCATTTCCCTGTGCTTCTAATCCTGCTATCGGTAATCCTTCAAACTTCGATGGAAAAAGAAAAACGTCGAAGGTACTTAACCAACCAGAAATATCTTTTTGAACTCCAGTAAAAATTACATTTTTTTCTATTTTCAACTCTTTTGCTCGTCGTATTATTTTCTCTTTATCTGGTCCAGCCCCAACAAAAACCATTTTTATTTTAGGAGTTTTCTTCACCATACTACTCAAAATCTCTAAAGAAAACATTTGATTTTTTTGAAAATGTAGTCGACCAATATTTCCTATAACTAAATTTCCATCTAAATTATACTTGTTTCTTAACTGTTTTCTCTTATTCCCATCAAATCTCACACGATCTAAATCTATGGAGTTTTTAATAATTACAACTTTTGACATTAAGTCTTTATCATAAAACCAAACTGCCGCAGAAGGGGAACAAGCCCAAAAATCAGTAGCATATTTAGAAATGCGCTTTTTATTATAATCATGCAATATCGATCTCAGTTTTCCATCCATATTTTGTGAATTATGACTATGAATTATTCGTCTCTTAATGCCGTACTTCTTAGCTAATTTTAAATAATCAATATTAGCTAAGCTATTTACATTTACCCAAATGCAATCATAATCTGCTGCATATCGTTTAAAAAAAGAATTCAACTCACTTTTATATCTAAGTGGATGCTTACTTCTCATAGTTACTTTAAAGATCTTACTATGCAATTTCTGTAATTCATCTTCATATGCAACTTTATCATGCGTATTACACAAAAAGTCAAAATGAATTTTTGAATGATCGAATCTTTTATAATATGACATTATAAAGGACTCAATTCCCCCCATATTTGACGTCATTCCAAATACTAATACTTTATACATTATCCCAAACCTCATACAATAAAAGCATTTAATCCTTATTTCTTTAATTTTAAATAAACTAACCAAGAAAATTTATAAAAACCAAATCCTAAACTTAAACTCATATATGCTAAGCGATCTCTTGTAGGTGTATTATTATTCGATAAAATTGCCTTTTTGTTTTTATTAATATATGAAATTAAACTTTTTCTTATTGAACTTACTTCAGGATTATTTTTTACATTTAAAGTTTGATTTAAAGTACTAAAGCGTGCATATACTTGTCTACGAAGTGTAGCTGAAGTCAAATCAGGATACTTTTCATTAACACTTCTAGCCATCTTATCTGTCATTTCAAGTAAATCTAATTTTTTAGCAGAAAATTCACCAGTAGTTATAGAATTCTTTCTAATATTATAAAAATAGATTGGCTTAAAACCACATTCTACTGTAGCACTTCGTTCAAATAATCTATAAGTGGAGCCAATATCTTCGAATAATTTGCCAATTGGAAAACAAAAATTTTTATATAACTCCCTTTTCCCCAATTTTGCATATGCACATGTATCGACTAAATCATGATAACACATTTTTTCTATACATTTTTTTCCGGACCATGTATATTCTTTATTATTACCAGTATTAATTTTTTTATCATTTTTTTCAAAAACGTCCATTAAAGAAGCTATAGCCAAAGGAGATTTAAAATTATGCTTTTTTAGCAAATTAAACATATAAGAAACATAATCTTTAGATACATAGTCATCCGAATCAATAAAAGTAATATACTCACCATGTGACTTATCTAAGCCCATATTACGTGCTGCAGACAAACCCTGATTTTCCTGCGAAAACACTTTAATTCTTTTATCCTTTTCTTTATAGCTAATAGCTATCTCTAAAGAATTATCTGTTGAACCATCATTAATCAAAATAATCTCAATGTTTTTATATTCTTGATCAATAACTGAATTTAAACATCTTCTTAAATACTTCTCTACATTATAGACAGGAATGATTACTGAAACTAAAGGATTCATATTTTCTCCAATGACTATCAAAAATGCGTTTGTTTTTTACCAATACCATATTTTCTATTAATAAAACTAATAGCTTTTTTTGCCAAATGCTTAGAACCAATTTGTCCCCAAGCAACTTCGGTATATTTATATGAATTTGTCTCAAGCCAAACATCCATTAGAAGTTCAGATATGTATCCATACACTCTTGCTTCTTGAACGGAATAATTTGAAACATCAATTTTATTCTCAAGCTTACTTAATACTTCAAATACGAAAGCACAATATGATTCAAAGGCATCACGCTTCATGATAAACATATTAAACATATGGGCTTTACGTCTTTTCATTACTTGATCATACTTACTCAAATACTGTGGATAATTCATTCTAATTATTTCACGAGTCTTATCTAATGGCTCCTGATGATGCGCATGGATATAATGTGAATAATTAGTTTCAATATAATAATTTCTTTTTTTAGGAAGAATCACATCATATTTAGTCAACAACTTTTCAACATTTTCAATACTAATAACATTATTTAAATTATATGGCTTTGAATCAAAAAAGAGACGGCGATAATGGACTAATCCAATAGCGTCAACATCTTTCAAATTCTTCCAAGCCCAATAAACTGCAGTAAGTTCATTATAATTTGGATTCTTTGCTGAAATATTTTCGCCCTCGTCATCTCTTTGATATTCTATTCCAGGCTTATAATTCTTTACTGCACCTACTAATATTGGTAAATAACCTTTTTTATCTGGCATAGGGAATTTTTTATGTGCAGCAACTAAAATCTCTATTTTCAAGGATTCTTCTCCTAATCAATACGCTCCATTAGGATGAATAAACACCCCAATAGTCTTAATAATCAACTTCAAATCTTCCAATATTCCAGAATGGTTGATATACACGATATCAAGCCAAACCATTTCATCAAAGTCAGCTTCATTACGCTTGGTAACTTGCCATAACCCTGTGCAACCCGGCATGACAAGCAATCTTTGCTTGTCATAATCAGTGTATTCTTCTACTTCTGATGGTAGAGGTGGACGTGGTCCAACAAGAGACATATCACCGATTAACACATTCCAGAGCTGTGGCAATTCATCAAGACTGTACTTTCTAATAGTATGCCCAATCTTTGTAATTCTTGGATCATCCTTAATCTTGAACATTGCACCTTCAATTTCGTTTTGATCTTCCAGTTGATCGATCATCTGATCGGCATTAACCACCATGGAACGAAATTTCCACATTTTGAATGGCTTTTCATTCTTTCCAATTCGTTCTTGCGAATAAAAGGCTGGCCCACCATCTTCATGTCTTATTTTTATTATTAAAAATAAAAATAATGGAGACAGCAGAATCAATCCGATTGCACTCGCGATAATATCACACAATCTTTTCACTGCGTGATAAACATACCGTCCGTGCACTTTCGTCGGATTAACTTTTAGTTTCTCCATTATCATCATTTTTCCTCTTACTCTCAATGTCATATATTTATAGTACTTTTCTGTAAAATAAACACACTTTTTAGTCAATATAGCACAAATATTCAGCTAATGGCACAAATCTGCAGATTTGCAAATTAAAATAGCCAGAATTTTTTCTTTTTGCCAAGCGGTCGCCAATCTAGTTGCACATTGTCCCCATTTACAAATGCGCGAGCATTATCTTGATACTGCTGAGCAAGATCACTCCCGAATTCCTTGCTCAGCTTTTTTAATGCTTCACTATATTGGTATTGCCTTTTTGGCAAATCGTGCGCATCCGAAGCAAAACAGGCACATTGGCCTGCTTCGATAAACTTGCGTGACATTTCTTCAATTTTCTTGCCAAACGTTCCAACATATGAACTAGCAGTAATTTGAACTAGACAACCTTGTTCAATTAATTCTTGCAAGATATGTGGTTCTTTTAAAATTCTACTGTTACGTTCCGGATGCACAACAATTGGTGTAATACCACGTTGTTGAATGCTAAAGATCATATCTTTAGCATAAGTTGGTACATCATCACTTGGAAACTCCAATAACATGTATTGTCCCTCTTCATCTAAGAAGAGAATGTCATCATTATCTAGTGCATCAGGCAAATCGCCTGAAATACGCACTTCTTGCCCAGGAAATACTGTTAATGGAATCTTTGCTTCATCAAGCATATCTTGAAAGTTCTCAGTTAACCGAATCACATCATCTTTGTGATTAAGATATTTTCCATTTAACGTATGTGGTGTACACACCGCATGTGTCACACCATCTTTTACAGCATCCCTTGCCAACTTAATTGATGTTTCCCAATCTTTTGATCCATCATCAATCCCCGGCAAAATGTGACAGTGAATATCAACTAAAGTCATAATTACTTCCTAAATTTAGAGAACAATCCTTTTTTCTTTGTATCTTCTTCTCCGTAGCCATAACCATAGCCGTATCCGTAACCATAGCCATAACCCGCATTATCAGAACTTACATCATTCATGATGTAACCCAAGATACGTGCCTTTGCAAATTCAAGCATTTCAACAGCACGCTTAATGGCCATCTTTTGCGTCTTACCTTGGCGAACTACTAAGACAACCCCATCTAAGTGACTAGCAAGTTCTTGTGTATCAGATACTTCAAGAACAGGAGCCAAGTCGATAATAACCAAATCGTAGCGTTCTTCGGTAAGTTTAACAAAGTCACGCATACGCTTAGAACCAATCAGTTCTGCTGGGTTAGGTGGCATCGGACCAGCCGTTAACACGTAAAGATTATCTACGCCACTCTCTTGTACTACACTATCAAGATCAACTTCCTTAGCAGTTGAAGAGATAACTGTACTAAGACCAACATGATTACTTAAGTTAAAGGTTGAATGCACTGTAGGTCTACGTAAGTCGGCATCGACTAATAAGACTTTACGACCTGCTTGAGCATAAGTAACAGCAACGTTAGCAGCCACGGTAGATTTACCTTCACTAATATTAGCAGAAGTAAATGCTAAAGACTTAATGTCATGATCCACTGCCATAAAGTTAATATTAGTACGAACAGTACGGAATTGTTCAGCTATTGGACTCTTTGGCTTAGCTACAGTGATTAACTTAGCACCATTTTTAATGGTTTCATCTGTACCACGCTTTTTCTTAAATAATGGCATTTTGTCCTCCTACTCTTATACTCTACGTCTCTTAGTTTGTCCACGATTAGTCATACTTGCACTCTTTTTAATAGTAAATGAAGATGACAAGTGGAAGTGAGCAATTTGACCTAAGTTAGTTAAGCCTAATTCACGAGTTAAGAATTCATCGTCACGGACAGTAGTATTACTCATTTCACGAATAATAACTACAGCTAAGCTCAATACTAAACCAACTACGAAGCCGGCTAGGGTAAATAGCTTAACGTTAGGTGATGATTGAACACCATTAGTACCATTTGCCACAATTGTTACATTATTGACACTCATAATATTAGGAATCTCTTTACTAAAAGTTTCAGCTACTGCATTTACTTCTGCCTTCGCCTTAGCTGGTGTATCAGCCTTAGCTGAAATTGAGAAGACTTGTGATTGTTGTTGGGTACCTACTGAAATACTTTTAGCAAGTTCTTTTGCAGAAACTGAATAACTCTTACCGCTTCGTTCAATTACAGCTGGGCGAGCTTTTCTCACTAATCTTCTTCTGCCGTTTTCATCAGTTCTGTACACTGCTTTTTGTGCCTTTTTCACAACAACAGTTGGATTAGCTAAACGATTAGAAGCTTCTGTCAAGATCTTGTTACTTGTTACGATGTCTTTATAAGTAGTAACCATCTGCATGTTAGCTTGTTGAGTCGCATAAGCAGCGTTTGGATCATTGTTACGACTCTTTTGGTTAACTAATAATTGAGCAGTTGAAGTATATTTAGGAGAAATTACAAATTCTGAAACTCCCCAGCCGACTAAGGCAAGACCTACACTCCAAAGAATCAATGCCCAGATATGCTTACGGCAAATGCGTAATAATTGGGTAAGATCGATTGTATTTTCTTGTTCTTGTTTTTGTTCCATATCTCTTTCCTTATACTAGCGATTCATGACATAGCTGGCACTATTAGCAGCCACTCTTACCTTAGGAAGACCTAACGCTGCTCTTAATTTATCAGACACTCTTTGTCTTTCTTGTCTACTTACTACTTCGATTTCCATAGTACCAAACTTAGGATTCTGAGTTTGCTTACTTACACCTTGAGCATGATCTTGTGACAAGTTATCTGTTGCATTTCTATAATCCATCCCGATCTTGTACATTTGATTCATAGTCAAGTCAGTTTGCATTTCACTTGAGATTGAATTCAAGAATTTAGTATTAAGTAGTGTAGTAGGTGAGATAGACTTCTTAAGAAGTGCCATGACAACACGGCGATCACGGTCTTGACGACCATAATCTTGACGTGGATCCCCATGTCTAAGTTGAGCAAAAGCTAATGCCTTCTTACCATCCATATGGTAGGTCTTACCTTCTTGGAAGTGGTATCCCATATTGTCGAAAGTCAATGGTGAAGTTACATCAATACCACCAACTTGATCAATAGCTTTCTTAAGACCACCCATGTTGATCATAATGTAACCGTCAATTGGCACACTATAGTATTTATCCAGTGTCTTAACTGTTTCACCAACTCCGCCTAGTGTATAAGCTGAGTTAATCTTCGTTACTCCATATTGCGGGAAATCTGGGAAGATTGCATTTGAATCACGTGGAATAGATACAATCGACGTACTATTAGTCTTAGGATTAATTGCCATCATCATGATGGTATCAGTACGTCCTTTCCAGCTACGTCCCATTGCTCCAGTATCAGTACCGAGCAAAAGAATATTGATTGGTTTCTTCTGCGCTAGCAAATTATCAAGATTACGTCCCTTGTTGCTCTTAGTTGTCTTAGCAACGGGAGTATACATATTTTGCGTGGTATCGCGTAAGTTCTTATAAACCATACCACAAACAAAAAGTGCAATGACTACAATAACGCCGATCACAATCCAGAACCAACGCCAAAACTTACGATGGTGATGACGGTGATGTCTATGGTGGTGATGGTGACGTACATCATTATTTGGTTGATTATTTTCTGCCATTTTGATCCCCTTATTTATTTATACAACTTCCTTATTATATAACTGATACTAGCTTTTTTACAGGCTTGTAACGGCTTTCCACGTTAAATAATCGTGTTTTTTCAAATATGTTGAACATGTAATACTAACTTCTTACATGCAAATGAAATACCGTATCCTCTCAGTTGATTTATTAGAATAGTCTTTCTCTTTTTAGACTTATTTATATCTACTCCTCTACTAAGTAAATTATCTAGCGTCCAACCATCATCGGTTAGTTTAATCAAACCATCTTTTTGACCAACGGCATACATCCCAATTTTGTCAGAAAAGTTATCTAAAAATGGAACATCAATAGCAACTACATTATCATTCAGATTTTCAAAGCGAGTGTTTGGATTATACCATTCTATATGTACTTAATAATTCACATTTTTTCAATTAGTTGCCTATTGTAATACAATTAACTTATCTACACATTTAAAAAGAGGTGTTTACATGATTGATAATCAACCTAAAAAAACTAAAGCCTACATTGCAGGTGTGAACTTAAACGATCCTAACTTTGACTACTACATGACTGAACTGGCCAACTTAACTGAAGCTGACAACATGGAGGTCGTGGGACAAAGTTACCAAAACGCAGAATCAATCGTTGCCGGGACTTACTTCGGTGTCGGCAAGATTAACGAAATCAGAACAATGGCCCAAGGCTTGAAGGCCAAGGTCTTAGTTTTAAACGATGAATTAACCCCAGTGCAAATCCGTAACCTTGAGAAGTTAACCAAGATGCGGGTCATCGACAGAACTGAATTAATTTTGGAAATTTTTGCCAGTCGTGCTCGCACTAAGCAGGCCAAACTGCAGGTGCAACTCGCCAGATTGCAATATGAGTTGCCACGTCTTCACCCTTCCGAGAACAACTTGGACCAGCAGCGTGGTGGTGGTTTCGCCAACCGTGGTGCCGGTGAAAGTAAGCTGGAAATGAACCGCCGGACAATCGGCAAGCAAATTTCCGCTATTAAGAAGGAACTTAAGGCCGTTGCGAGTCAAGAAGAGATCAAGTCGGCTCGCCGTAACCAAAGCCGCATCCCTAAAGTCGCCCTTGTTGGCTACACCAACGCCGGTAAGTCCACTACAATGAACGGTTTGCTCCGCGAATTTTCTAAGGAAGGCAGCGACAAGCAAGTCTTCGTTAAGGATATGCTTTTCGCAACCTTGGACACCAGCGTACGTCGCATCGACTTGAAGGACAACTTCAGCTTTATTTTGTCTGACACCGTTGGTTTTATCTCAAAACTGCCTCACAACCTAGTTGAATCATTCAAGGCAACGTTACAAGAAACTAAGGATGCGGATCTGTTAATCAACGTGGTCGATGCATCCGACCCGAACATGGTGCAGATGATCCGCACTACGCAGAACGTTTTGGATGAAATTGGCGTAAAGGGCATCCCAATGATCACCGCCTACAACAAAGCCGATAAGACTGATCGCAATTACCCACAGATTGAAGGCAGCGACATTCTTTATTCCGCAATCGATCCTAAGTCGATCAAATTGCTGGCCGATTTGATTACAAAGCGCGTCTTCTCCAACTACGAGAAGCTCAACCTGAACCTCCCATTAAGTGCAGGCAAGGAACTGGCTTATTTGCATGAGAATGCTCAAGTTTTGAGTGAAAATTACGAAGAAGACGGCGTCCACATTGAAGCCAACATTGCGCCTGATGATCAGAGCCGCTTTGAAAAATATTTGGTTAATAATAGGTAATATATAATGAAGAAACACAATTTGCTGGTGGTCATCGTTGCAGTGGTTGAATGCATTGCGTTCACTGCTCAGCCCGTTCAAGCAGCGAAGTATTCGAAGTCTGAGGCTAAGCAGGTTAAGTATTTCCAACGTAAATACAAGAATTTGGATAAAGCGCAATACAACCGCAACAGCATTTACCAGCAAGCACCAAATTTTGCCAATCCTTTTTCACCAGGGGTCTTGAATCCGGCATACATTTCAACCACGATGGATTACGTTAATTACTACCGTGATTTGATGGGACTGCCTAGCGAAGCTAATCCTGATGACGCTAACCGTAGCGCCCAGATCGGTGCTGCATCCCTCGCCGCAGTCAACGCAAGTGCCAGCCTACAAGCGCACGGTTTAATTAACTACCTGCGTCCCAACTACATCAGCGAAAACGATTGGGCCATCGCCGAGAACGCTACGCTAGGCAACATCAACTTCTTGGACGATGCGCATAGCGCCTCAGCCGGCGAGATCGTAACGGACTTGATGCGCGAAGATAACAACATTGCGGGTGCCGGCAATATCGGCCACCGCGCTATAATTTTATCAACACGCGCAACGCGCATGGGAATCGGTGCAGCGTACGGCATGAGCACCGATATGCTTTATTCAGTTGAATATGGCCTGTTCGCCGACGACATCTTGCGTGCGCCAGTAAAGTCACGCATCGTTTATCCAGCTGCGAAGGTCTTCCCATATGAATTAGTCGGCAAGGACACGCCATGGTCATACTCGACCACGAAGCGGATCTCGAGCAAGCCGAAGATTTATATTACGGATTTGACCAAGAACAAGAAGAAGCGTTACCGCGCAACGCAGGTGTGCAACTTCAAGACGCTGTTCTATGGCGAAGGCTACACCACGACGATCACGTATCGTCCGGGCAAGGTCAAGCTGGTCAACACGCACAAGTATAAGGTGCAGATTGGCAAGTATTACACATACACGTTTAGATTCTTTAGACAAAAAGGTTAATAGTATGCAAAAAGGCAGCCGAGATTTCGGTTGCCTTTTTGAGCTTTTATGACATATACCCCCAACATTTTGAGTTTACGGAGGTGAGAGTCATGATTAATTGGATATTTATAGTTATACAAATTTCTTGTAGATTTCGCAATTACTACAAGAATTTAGAAACTATACGAAAAAGCCATCCGTTTTTGGATGGCTTCATTATCTATAGCACTCTCTTAGCAATCGTAGGATAGTAATAACTCGACATATTTTGCAAAATCGTACCTTGATCTGGCGTTGCGGAATTAACATATTGATTATTACCAATATAAATCGCAACGTGATATGGAGCCGTTTCGGAACCCCAGAAGACCAAATCGCCTGCTTGCAATTTATCTAATGGAACAGTCTGACCTACCTTAACTTGATCGTAAGTCGTACGTGGCAAGTTGATTCCGGCCGCATGTTGATAAACATATTGTACTAAGCCAGAGCAATCGAACTTATCTGGTCCAGTTGCACCCCAAACGTAAGGCTTACCCACTTGCTCTTTTGCAAGTGCAACAACAGAAGCGGCCTTGCTTGAGGCTTGGATTGATGAAGTATTGGTCTTCTTATTAGCCGTCGTTTTTTTAACCGTTTCGTTAACGATTTGGTTAGCTTTTTTAACTTTATCTTCCTTAGTCGTTTTCTTCTTTTGCGTAGCCTGTTTTACCTTGTTGGCCAAATTAGCAACTGGCGACTTCTTCTTAGTAGTCTTAGTCGCAGTTTTAACCGGTTCTTCCTCACTGACATCAACGGTGTAACGCGCTTCAATCCATTCACGCGTACCCACCTTGTACCATAGGCTGCCTTTACTATCGACCGCAGTTTCAGCTACGTTCCAAACGGAGCCGTCCTTTGCGCGGTAACCCATGAACTTACCATTTTCATAATTAGTCCAAATATTCAGACTCTTACCTGGCAAGTAGCTAATTTTGACGCGTTTAACAGCAGTAAAATTGGCTGCTCTAACTGTTTTAAGTGATGTTATTGCAGAAACGCCTGTAACGGACAGTGCTGCAGCCGCTCCCAACTTAAACAATTTATGTTTCGACATAATTCAATCCCCTTGGTAGCGAAAAATATCCCACTTTTACTACTTGATAACGTCTTCATTATCACATGTGTAATCAAAAATCGCAAATGTAACTATTTAAATAAGCTTATAGACGCAAAAAAAACGAACCACAAATCGTGTGATTCGCTTAATTCTTTTATTCAATTTTCGTTTAGTTCAAAATACGCTTAGCTGCGCTTGGGTAGAAGTAACCACTCAAACTTTGCTTGATAACGCCTTGACCTGGAGTCGCGGCGTGGATGTATTGATTGTTACCAACATAAATACCTACGTGGTATGGAGCACTTGCGGAGCCCCAGAAAAGCAAGTCACCTGGTTGTAAGTTCTTCATTGAAACTGAGGTACCTTGCTTAACTTGGTCGTAAGTAGTTCTACCGATGTTCACACCAGCAGCCTTTGAGTAAACATATGAGGTAAGACCTGAACAGTCAAAACCGTTAGCACCGGTACCGCCCCATACGTAATTCTTACCAAGTTGTGCTTCAGCTAAAGTAACAATAGCTGATACATCGCCGGTTGCTTGAACTGACTTCTTAGCCTTCTTTGGCTTAGCAGCTGTTGCAGTAGCTTGAGTTGTAGTATTCTTAGTTACTGTATTACCAGCTGGAGTGGTGTATTGAGCCATGATCCATTGGTTTTGACCAACTTGGTACCAAACGCGTCCCTTCTTGTCAGTCTTTTGATCAAGGACATTCCAAGTGGTGCCGTGTTGTGCACGTTGACCTGTGAAGTGACCACCGTTGTAGTTATCCCAGATATTTATACCATAACCTGGAACGTAGTTGATCTTTACTTTAGTAGTAGCAGCTTGAACTTTAGCAGTAGTTGATTCTGGCTTAACAGCACTTACTGTAGCTACACCGGTCAGAGTTAAAGCTGCTGCTGCAGTAACTTTTACAAAATTGCTCTTAATATTCATCAAATGCTCCTATATCTGTCTGTTAGTGTTTACTTAAGTTGTCAGATCTTTTAGTTTTGGTAACGAAAATGCGTTTTTTCGGAAAATCTTTAAACTTCTTTAATTAATCTACAAGCTCTATAATAATGTCCTTATGTTACAGAACTGTTACAAAGGTAATACTAACTTAATAAAAAAAGCGTTTTCGAAAATTTACACAAAAAAAGAGTTGGATAAAAAATCCAACTCTTCTTTCTATAATTTTTTGAGAAATATATTTCTTATTTTGTTTTAGTCGATAACACGCTTAGCTGATGATGGCATGAATGAACCTAAAGTTTGGATCTTAACGTTTTGACCAGGAGCTGGAGCGTGAACATACTTACCATTACCAATGTAGATAGCTACGTGTGAGTTACCCCAGAATAACAAGTCACCCTTCTTAAGCTTCTTAGTTGAAAGTGATACTGCCTTACCTAAAGTGATTTGGCCGTAAGTAGTTCTTGGCAAAGTCTTGTTAATTGCGTTCTTGAAAACGTAAGTAGTTAAACCTGAGCAATCGAAACCTGAAGGACCAGTTGCACCCCAGATGTAAGGCTTGCCAACTTGCTTCTTAGCGAGCTTAACAACTGCGCCACGTTTTTGGTCAGCTGCTGAAGTCTTCTTAACTGAAGAATCGGCTGGAGTAGTTGTTTCGATATCAGAAAGAGAATCGTTAGTGTTTACAGTAGTAGTGTTAATGTCGTCAGCGTGAACAGTTGCTGCAGGAACATTAACAGTTGCAAGACCTGTAAAGAAAATTGATAAAGCTGCTGTGTATTTAACCAAAGTACGTTTAAAACTCAAAATTTATTTCTCCTTAAAAATTATTTTTTATTCTTAGTTTTTAAATTCGTTTATTTAGTGATCTCTTGGATCAACTGACGTTTTATATAATAACGCCCGAATGTTACATGAATGTTTCAAAAGAACTACCATCACGTTAAGAAACATTGCAAAAGGAGAAATGATCTGTAAAAAACGGAGTGCCTAGTCTTCCTCAAGCCTTGATATGATTGAGTTTAACGTTTCTTTAGTTTTGTTAAGATTATCGTTAACAATTACATGAGCGTATTGTTTCAAATCTGCTGGAAGCAAGTTTAATTCGCTACCACTAAGGCGTTCCTTAATCTTCTCAGGATCGTCGCCACGCTTGAGCAGCCGCTCTTTTAGCTCTTCTTTAGTCGAAGTTGTGACATATAAGAAATAAACTTTGTCACCTAATTGTTTAATGTAAGAATATACGCCTTGAATATCGACGATTAATGACACCAGATCGTGTTTTTTCCAAGCGAGGTTTAATGCTTCACGACTTGAACCATACTGATATGAACCGTATTTTACATGTTCAAAGAAGTGTAATTTCTTAAATGAATCATCTGTTTCAAAGTGATATGACACATTCTGCCTTTCGCCGACACGCATTGGCCGTGTGGTATGCGTTAAAACGCGCGGAATGTCATATTTTTCATATAAATAATCGGAAATGGTCGTCTTGCCAGCACCACTTGGTCCCGCAATTAAAATTATTTTTTTCAAAAGAATATCCCCCACTTGAAAATGTTGCTTTTATATATTAACATTCTACTGTCAAAAAAGACTAAGACTTTTCATTTGGAAAGGAAAATATAAATAATGAAAAAAGCAGACGTAAAAGTAGGCGCAATCGTTGGCGCTAAGTCAGAAGAAGAACTTAAAAAGCCATTCCAAGGCAAAGTTGAAAAAATTTACGAAAACTCTGCACTCTTAGCTATCACTTCATACGATCCCGTTGACGCAACTTCAGTCAGCGACTTGAACAACAAAATCGTAGTCAACTTCAAGAACTTAAAGGTTGCTCGTGCTGTCAAGAACAGTAAGACTGCTTCAACTAACGAAGTTAAGGTAGAAAAGATTGCCAAGAAGGACGACAAGAAGTCTTCTAAAGACAAGAAATAATTCAAATTTGTAAAAAAGATCCTACGTGTTTATTTACGTAGGATCCTTTTTTGCCTAAAATTAGGAAGAAATTTAATTTACAAGGGAGAAAAAATGAAGGAAAAAACAAGAACCGTCCTCTTTTGGTTCATTTTGATTCAACCATTTTTGGACTTGTACTGGTTCTACAACGGCAAATTGGCCGACGTCTTGCCATTCACTTTGCCAACAATTATTAGAATCCTGGCTGTTTTTGTCATCTTCTGCATGTTTTTCAGTCAAAAGCGAAATTGGCAAAAACTGGGACAAGAAAAATGGTTGATCGTTTATCTAGCATTATTGATTGTCTACTCGATTCTGCACCTGATTCACGTCCGTCACTTCAACAGCGTAAACCCCAACGATTATAATTACTCAACCGTCAGCGAAATCTTCTATTTAATTAGAATGGTTTTGCCCCTCTTGGTAATTTTCTTTACCAAAGAACTCGAATTTACCAGAGAGCAATTTAGACACGTAATCGAAGGAATCAGCGGACTTTTCTCATTCACGATCGTCATCAGCAATCTCTTCGTAATCTCGCTGAGAAGCTACGAAACAGGCTTTATCAGTGCCAATATCTTCGAATGGTTCGTTAATCCAAATATCGGCTACTCGCATATGGCTTCGAAGGGTTTCTTCAACTTTGCCAACATGGTTTCGGCCGTATTGTTTATGCTTGTACCGCTCATGCTCTACTTCATGTTCAGCCACTTCAATTGGAAGACTATTACGTTGAACGTAGTCCAAGCTTTAGCCATGATCGAATTGGGAACGAAGGTTGCCTTGATCGGTTTAATCGGCGGTATCATCGCAGGCATTCTGCTCTACGTTTTCCATTTGTACATTGTTAAAGATGTAAAGAAAAATGGGAAAGCAATCGTTGTTGCACTGCTCATGGAAGCCGGAACTCTTGCAATCATCCCCTTTGGCCCAGCCATTCAACGTTACAACTACGAAAAATACTTGGCTCAACAATCCGACAACAGTTTGACCCAAACTAAAGAAGAATTGGCTGAAGGCCTTAAGAAGTATCCTAGTGGTCAAAAGCGCAAGGAATTTTTGACTAACTTCATTGGCGAGCACTATCAAGATTATGCTTTAAACAAAAAGTTTGTCACCAAGAGCTATCCATATAAATACGATCCAGAATTCTGGCTCAAGATCATGAACGAACCAGGCACTTCACGGATGCAAAACCGCCACGTCGAAAAGGCGATGCTGGATCAGGTGATTAAAACTAACAATAATAAGCTCGACAAGGTATTTGGTATTTCTTATACCAGAGAAACCAATATCTTCAATCTAGAGCGTGATTTTACCAGTCAGGTCTATTCCCTTGGCTGGGTCGGCATGCTACTGTTTATCGGTCCTTACGTCATGATCATGCTCTATGCTTTGATCAAGTGGCTAATAAATAAACAACTGCGGACATACCTCATTAGTTCGATGCTTTTGTCCATTGCCTTCATGCTCTTGGCGGCATTTCTTTCAGGCAACGTGATGGACTTCTTAACCGCCAGCTTTATCTTGGCCTTTGTCGAAGGCGGGATGCTCGGTGAGATTAAAAAAGAAGACTAAAAAAATAAACTAGATCAGAATTCACTGATCTAGTTTTTCTTTTGCCTATTTTTGCTTAATAAAGCTCTGATCTGGTACACGGATCAAGTAGTAGCGCGTAGCTAAATGCCCTGCGTGCATCCCTATCCCGTTTTGCCAGTTTTTCTTATAAAATGCCGTATAAATAGCAACATAAGCACGTTGGTATTTCTTATCCATCTTCGTCAGATCCTTCTTAACGTAAGGGATCTTCTCGGCATCCACATCAAGTGCAGTGTTGCCGTATGCAATTGAAGCATAGTCACTTGATGTCGTAATCTTGCTTCCTGCACGATAGAAAGTATATGTCTGTGAACCGTTCTTTCTCTTATCAGAGTTGATGGTTACGTAGCTTGAATTGCCCGAACCAGTTCTCATAATCAATGGTTCATACTTAATGGTTGAAGTAATGCGGTTAGCATCTTCCAAATCCGGATTGTCCATAAAAGTCTGATTGAACATCCAGCCAGCTGCCACTAGCAATACAACAACTTCAACTACGTTAATTAAAAAGTTTGGCCAAGTAAAGCGTTTATGCTGTTTGATAATCATCTTGATCCGCCGTTGACGGATATTCTGGACGATAAAAACTAAATAAAGAATAATTGCGACCCAAATCAAGATCCCAATAATGTTCCAACTAAACATTGCGTCGTCCTCCTTGCTTTTAATTATAGGGGAATTTATTAAAAATTTGAATAGCAGATACATTGAATACTTTGCTTACAGGTGAGACGATACTCATAGGTACATTAGATTTATTAGGGAAAAATATGGTAGCAATTGCATTTTATTCAATAACTGGGCTTCATGATGGACTCTGTCGTTGATTTTTTAACATATGAAAAAGCCCAGGAACAAATTCCTGGGTATTTTGGTCGCTACTTCTTTTTAGTTGTAGCTTTCTTCTTGGTCGTTGTCTTTTTCTTAGTAGTGGTCTTGGTAGTTTTAGCCTTACTTTCAGGCTTCTTTTCAGGCTTCTTGTATTCACGCACTACCTTTATCTTTTCAACGATAGCGTCAACCAACTTATCAACTACTGCGTCAGAGTCTTGTTCGATTTCTTCTTCAGTTGCCAATTGATCGATTCTGAAGTGAGAAACGTTAACGTATTCTGAACGTGTTTCAAAATAGACGTTCAAGCCATATTCTTGGCCTTCTTCAAAGAAGTTAGCCACCTTTTTATAATTGGCATATGGCAAGTTGATGATGTTAGTTTCAAGTGCAAAAGTAACGGGACGTTGACCGGTTACTGCCAGTTGCGTTTGTACTAATGAATCATGCTTGAATGCAGCTACGACTTCCTTGACCATCTTTTTGGCGTAAGGCTTGATTTTACTTTTAGATTTACTGATGTCGGCGTATTTTACTGTTTCAAGATCTTGAATGTAGTCTTGGTTTTCAATTTTATCGTTTAAATCTTTTAAATTAATCTTCAAAATAAACTATCCTTTTTTTGTTTGTCTTACTATCAACATACTACAAAAAATTTTTTTGTCATCTTTTTAATGGGATTTTGCTAGAATAAGAATCATGCACAAGAAAAAATTTAATCTTAAAAACCTATTTTGGATTATTCCAGCAGCAATAATTCTTATTATAGGTGCTATTTATCTTTTTAACAAAAATAAAATTAACGATGAAATCGACTGGATGACCATGAAGCAGGAACAAAAATTAAACGTTCCGCTCGAAAATCAAATGCCGGATCTGCCTAATGGCTGCGAGGTTACCAGCTTGTCGATGTTGATGAATTACTATGGCATCAAGGTTTCGAAAAATGAACTAGCTGAAACGATCCAGCACGTCGATTCCTTTACCGATGGTGGCAAATACCGCGGCAATCCACACCAGGGATTCGTCGGTCATATGACGATCGCCAACGCCGGCTGGTGTGTTTATAACGAGCCGCTTTACAACGTTGCGCGTAAATATACTAGCCACATCGAAAACATCACAGGGAGCGATTTTTTGAGCCTGCTCAAGCTAGTTTCAAACGGTCACCCTGTCATGATCATCACCACGACCACTTTTAACAAGGTTAACAATATGCAAACGTGGGATACCAATACGGGCAAAGTAAACGTTACACCATCTTCGCACGCTTGCGTGATTACCGGCTATAGTAAGCCGAAAAAAGTTGTCTACGTGAACAACCCTTATGGCTATAAGAATCAGCCTGTTAATTGGAAGAACTTGCAAGCTAGCTACAACCAGCAAGGAAGGCAAGCTTTATATATTAGATAATACAAAAAGGGCCAAGCAAAAGCTTGGTCCTTTTTACTCAAGGCACATGCATAAGCATATGTGGGCATTTAAACTGTTCACATCAGTGTGCCCAACATCGACGCTTCCCGCGTCTGCCACTTAAGGCGGATGTCCTCTATCTCATAAATATACGCATCTCGCGTTCATTAATCGACTCGTCAATTGGAAAGTATACTACCTTTTCTTTTTCATGTACAGCTGCAGTTTCTTTAAATGACCATTTTTTATTTTATAAAAAGCTTCAATACACATCGTTGAAAGCAAGAAGCCAATCCCGATTGCACCTGTAACGATGGCTACCCGCAGGATCAATTCTTGACCGTGAAGATAGTCGCCTACTATGAAGGCACGCACTGCTTGATAAGCGGGCATCCCCGGCACCAGCGGCACCAACGCTGGAATGTTAAACACCGTTACCGGACACTTTTTAATCCGCGCAAAAAACAGACTCAAGATACCGATCAAAAAGGCTCCGAGCAGATTCGACAACATTCTGCCCATCCCTGCACGAAAGCAGAACCAATAAGCCATCCAGGCCACTACTCCGCTAATCCCTGAAAAATTCAGTGCACGGTGCGGTACGTTAATGGTTAAGGCAAAGCCCGCAGAGGCTAAATAAGAAAATACGACATTAATTACGATCTCTAACCAAAATGGCATTTTTTAAGCCCCCACAAACTTCAGCACTAAACCGACACCACCGCCAAGGGCTAAGGCACTCAGCGCTGCTTCGAACATTCTCACGATCCCTGAAAGCAGGTCACCCATAAAAAGGTCACGCAAGGCGTTGGTTAAAGCCAGGCCCGGCACCAAGGTCATCAGGGCCCCGATCAAAATGTGGTCGATGATCATTTCATGGTCGAGATAATTCAGTCCGATTGCAAGAAGACCCATGACCATTGCAGCGACTAATTCCGACAAAAAGCGGATCTTGGTGTACTTTTTAAACTCGCAGTAAGCCCAGAAACCGACCGCACCAACCAAGGCTGCCCCCGGGAAATCGATCCAATCGTAGTCGTCCAAAAAGAGCACCATCAAGGTCGCACTAAGAACCGCAGCTCCTACGACCTGCATCCACATCGGAAAAGATGGCGCATTGGCGACCTGAATAATCTGCTGGCGCAATTCTTGCAGATTAATTTTCTTAGCTGCAAACTTACGCGACAAATTATTGACCCGGTCCACCAATTCCAAATTGATGTTCCGATCGCGAATCTGCTTCATCTGCGATAAATCGCCACCATCAAGACTCATGAACACACAGGTGGGCGTCGCAAAGACACGTGGATCTTCAATGCCCGCGTTTCTCGCAATTCGCAGCATCGTGTCTTCAACACGATACATTTCGCTTCCGCCTTCAATCATGAGTCGGCCAGCCGTTAGACAAATGTCTAACACTTCTTGGTAAAATTGAGTATCCTTTTTGTCGGACATAGTCTCAGCCTCAATTCATTGTTTCAATATCGATTGTTTTATCTACCCAACCACCGCGGAAAAAGTCGCGCTCGTGGCTAACGATAATTACACCACCTGGGAAGTTCATGATTGCCTTGCGCAAGGCGTCTTTGGTGTCATTATCCAAGTGGTTAGTTGGTTCATCAAGGAAGAGCAAGTTGGCTGGTTCAAATTGCATCTTAGCCAATTTTACTTTTTCTTGTTCCCCACCAGAAAGTTCCTTTAACGGACTCATCGCTTGTTGCGCGGTTAGGCCCATACGAGCTAACGCTTGACGCAATTCCTTTGGCTTCTTGCGTTCGAATTCTTCTTGCAAGAATTGTAGTGGTGTCATGTTGTTGTTTGGCCAGGTCAAATCCTGCTTGAAGTAGGCCAATTTAGCCGTAACGGATAATTCGTATGACCCATAGATTGGCTTTAATTGACCCAAAAGCGTCTTAAGCAAGGTAGTTTTACCGATTCCGTTAAAACCGGTGATGGCTACTTTTTCATCCCCACCAACTGAGAAGTTGAAGGCTGATTTAACCAAAGCATGGTCGTAACCAATAACCAAATCTTGCGTTTGCAAAAGCAAATTAGAAGCCGTAGCCACATATGGAAATTCGAATTTAGCACGACGGTTGTTCTTAGGTGGCGTCAAAACGTCCATTCTAGCCAGTTGCTTTTCACGTGACTTGGCACTCTTAGCACGCGTACCTGCCTTATTTTTACGGATATAGGCCTCAGTCTTGGCAATCTTACGTTGCTGGTTGGCATAAGCCTTAAGGTAGGTTTCACGGTTAGCTGCCTTTTGACGCAAAGCCTGCTTCAAAGCACCTGTATAACGCGTAATCGTACCAAAGTCGATGTCGATAATACAGTTGGTGATGCGGCCTAAAAAGTCGTAATCGTGGCTGACAACGATGAAGGCACCTGAGAAGTTGTTCAAGTAGTCAACCAGCCAGTCGATGTGGGACACGTCAAGGTAGTTGGTTGGTTCGTCTAGAACCAAAACGTCTGGGCTTTGCAAAAGAAGCTTAGCCAAAATAATCTTAGAACGTTGACCACCAGATAATTTAGAAACATCGTGGTCATAACCGAGGTCGGCTAAACCTAAACCAGCGGCAACTTGTTCAATTTCGGTGTCGATGTTGTAGAAATTGTTTTCTTCAAGGTAGGTTTGAATCTTCCCTGCCTTTTCAAGCAAAGCATCATCGCCATTTTCGGCGTATTTGGTGTAGAGCTCGTTTAATTCCTTTTCTTTTTTGTATAAATCATCAAATGCGGTCCGCAAAAAACCGCGGATGGTGACACCCGGTGCCAGTTTAGCGTACTGATCCAAGTAACCGACATCAATCTTATTTTGCCACTTAACTTGCCCCTCATCAGGGATGATCTCGCCAGTTAAAATCTTGATTAAAGTAGATTTACCTACCCCGTTTTGACCGGTAACCCCCATGTGGTCTTCTTTATTTAAAACAAAGTTGGCATCTTCGTATAAAGTTTTATCGATAAAACTTTGACTTAAGTCTTTAACAGTTAATAAACTCATTTTCCCTCTTATTCCTCAGCCGATTCGCGTTCTTTTTCATATTTTTGTAACGCATCAAGAACTCTTGGCCAGTATCTCTTAGGCAAGATCAATTGCAAGCGATCGTGATAGATTGGAAAGTCGCTTGCCTTCATACCCGTAATCTTGGCTACTTCTTGGTCGGTCAGCTTATATTTGTAAACTATTCGCTTAATTTCGACTGATGCATGTCCTCTAAAGTAAGACAGGCCGAAGAAAAAAATCGCAAAAATTCCAGCGACGATGATTGCCAGCTGTAAGTTTAATTTAAACGTATGCAAACAAATAAAAACGACGGCGATAAAAGAAATGAGTGCGGAAATTATCCCGTAGATAACTGGAAAGATACTTTCTTTTTTTTGCATAATTTTTCCCTTCTTTTATTGAGACACTATAACTTTATTGAACTTATCAAAAATTAGTAGGCTTTGCAACTAATGATAGATTAAGTATAATCTCTGTAACATTATTTTTGTAGAAAGATTGAACTATGACCCAAGAAAAAACACATTATTACTTTTCATTGATTCACTTTAATATTGACGACTTTAAAATTAGTCTTGCTATGCCGCAAGCTTGGCAGGCAGTCGATCTTTATCATGCTATCGCAGATGATCGGGCCAGCATCGGCAAGTGGCTGCCTTGGGCTTACCAGATGAAGTCTCCTTTAGATGAAGCTGCTTTTATTAAAAAGATCCAAGAAGACATGATCAATCAGCGCATGATCGTGCTCACAATTTTGGTTAACGGCCAACCTGCCGGCATGATCGATCTGCATAATTTAGTCAAAAATAAAAAAGGCGAGATTGGCTACTGGCTCTCCAGCAAGTTCCAAGGCAACGGTATCGTTACACGCAGCGTTACAGAACTATGCCAATACGCTTTTCACGAGTTAAATTTGCAGTATGTGGATTTGATTGCTGCCGTACAAAATGGCTCAAGCAGCCGCGTTGCTGAACACGCTGATTTCAAGTTGATGGGCGTTCGACCTAAGCTGATTCATGGCAGTGACGATGGTCAGATTTTTAGAAAAATAAATCCGACTAGAACCAGCCAGTCAGATCTTTAATTATAAAAAAGATAATCGGAACAAGTAGCGATGGCAAAAAGTTCAACGTCTTGACGTCGCGGATTTTTAATAGGGCTAAGCCTGAGCAGGCGATTAAGAAACCACCGACGATCGAAATCTCGGCTACAAGCGGGCCGGTGAAGAAACTAGCCGATAGGAATTTGGCTACGAGATAAATGCTGCCCTGCCAGCAGAAAAGTACCGGTGCAACCAGCAGCATCCCCCAACCGAAGCTAGCACCGAAGACCATCGACGTTACGAAGTCCATCATAGCGTTGGTGTAAAGCATGGTGTTATCACCTTTGACTGCCGCCATAACGGGTCCAACGATTGATAAAGCGCCGATACAGCACAGTAAAATTTCGGTGGCTAGCCCTTTGCTTAGGTTAGACTTACCAACCCTGTCGACTAAACGATCAAAATGGCCAGCGATATCGAGTGCAGTACCAGCAATGCCACCTAGCGCTAGACTGACAATGAACAAAACGGGATAGTGGCTTTTTGGCATATTGTTGGTGACATTTTCCCAGCCGATACCGAGTGCAGCTAGACCCATTGCGATGAATAAAACGTCTTCGAAACCTTTGTTTAAGCCTTTCTTGAGCAGGCAGCCAATGGACGTGCCGACGAGTAATGCAATTGTGTTAATGATTGTTCCTATCATCTTTTTTCACTCCCTATTTTTATTTTAGCGCAAAAAACAGCATCCCTTGGGGATGCTGTTAATTTTTTACCAGTGAAATTTCCACGTACTGCTGCTTGAACTCGACGAACTTGATGACGATGAACTATTACTATTTTCACCATAGCCAGAGTTTGAATCAGTTACCGCTTTATTTTCATTTTGATCATAAATCCGGTAATTAGTAAACGCCGCCGGATCGTCCCATTTGATGTCGTTATTTTGTTCATTTAGTTCATTTTGACGTGTTTCTTCATTGTTTAACGTTTGAGTTTCCAAGCCTAGATTTCTTCTAAGCTTGTTAGAAGTCTTTTGCAATTCTTCAGTTGAAGCTACTTGAATTGCGGCACCATCGATCCAGGCATCGTGGCCTTGAATGTAGCCACTCTTCAGGTTATCCATGCAGCCGCGGTAGTTCAGCGCTAAGCTAAGCATATCGTTGAACGACAAGTTGGTTTTGACATATTTATTAAAGATATCCACCAACTTACGGTAGTTACTAATGGTGTTCACTGACATCGCCTTGTGGGCAATCGCTGTGATTACCTGACGTTGACGAAGTTGTCTACCGTAGTCACCACGTGGGTCCTCTTTTCTCATTCGAACATAAGCTACGGCGTGTCGGCCGTTCAAGTGTTGCTTACCCTTATGGAAGTCGCACCAGTCGTATGAGAAGTCAAATGGCACGTTAACATCAACACCACCGACCGCATTAACTAAGCTGCGCAGCGCCTTCATGTTAACTTCAACATAATAATCAATTGGCACATTCAACATACTCTTAACGGTCTTGACGCTGGCCGCACTACCACCGATTTCATAGGCTGAATTCACCCTAAACATAAAGTACTTATTGCCTGGGTCTCCTTTAATATCGGTCAAGGTATCACGTGGGATTGAGGTCATTGTAGCTGTGTTCTTTTGCGGATTAGCCGTTGCCAAAATCAAAGTATCGGAATTTCCTCGGTCATGACGACCTTCGATCCCTTGGTCAACCCCTAAAACTAAAACTGAAATTGGTTGTTTATTTACAATCTTGGCTGAGTTAGCGATTGGGCCGCCACTCTTGCCATCAATTGCACTATGAATCGTAAAATACATATGCGCTGCCCAGGCTACACCCAAGCAGACTGCTACTAAAGCAACTAATCCTATGAATCGAGCAAACATATTACCCGGTTTATATGAAGAACTATCTGCTGCAATAGCATGGTTGCGGTGAAGGTTAAGCGCAGTAGATTTATTGCGATAACCTTCCCGGCGTTTGGAATTTGGATCCATTCTTGATATCGTTTCCCTTCAAAATTAATACAAGTTAATTTGTATCACTTTTAATCTCTAGATAAAATAAAAATATCGATAATTAATAATAACTTATTTTTTGTGTTCAGTTGTACAACAAGTTAATATGTAAACAAATTGAAACAACGGAGGAAGAATTTATGGCAATTCCAACAAGAAATGAAGTCCCTGAAAATTTGAAATGGGACTTAACCAGAATTTTTAAGACAGATGAAGACTGGGAAGCAGCTTTTGACAAAGCAAAAGACGATGTTGAAAAGCTGGGAGCATTGAAAGGTACTTTGACTAAGTCTGGTAAAGATTTGTACGAAGGCTTAACCAAGATCTTGGCAGTTAAACGCGATGTCGAAAACATCTACGTTTATGCCACTATGTCTAGTGACGTTGATACTTCTAACTCACACTATTTAGGCTACGTTAGCCGCGTGCAAACTTTGGCTAACCAATTCGAAGCTGTCACTAGTTTTATTAGCCCTGAGATCTTGAGCATCCCTAGCGACAAGTTAGCCCAATTTAAAAAGGACGAACCTCGCTTAAAGAACTACGAGCACTACCTTGAAACGATCACCAACAAGCGTCCTCACACTTTGCCAGCTGAAGAAGAAAAGATCATCGCTGACGCTAGTGACGCAATGGGTGTTTCAGAAAATACCTTTAACGTTTTAACCAACTCCGACATGGAATACGGCTACGTGCAAGACGAAGACGGCAACATGGAACAATTGTCTGACGGTTTATACTCACTTTTGATCCAATCACAAAACCGTGACGTCAGAAAAGGCGCCTTTGACACACTTTACGCCGCTTATGGCCAATTCCAAAACTCACTTGCTTCTACTCTTTCTGGCGTGGTAAAGAAGCACAACTATAACGCTAAGGTGCACAAGTATGACTCAGCTCGCGAAGCCGCATTGTCTGAAAACAACGTACCTACCAAGGTTTACGACACTTTAATTCAAGAAGTTGATTCACACCTTGATTTACTCCACCGTTATGTTGCGCTACGTAAGAAGATTTTAGGACTCAAAGATTTACAAATGTGGGACATGTATGTGCCACTAACTGGTAAACCTGCTCTTTCCTATAACTTCGAAGAAGCAAAAGAAGTTGCTAAGAAGGCACTCGCTCCACTTGGTGAAGACTACTTGAAGCACGTCGATTACATTTTTAACAACCGCGTCATCGACGTTGTGGAATCAAAGAACAAGGTCACTGGTGCCTACTCTGGTGGTGCCTACGATACTGATCCATATGAACTTTTGAACTGGGAAGACAACGTTGATTCACTTTACACATTAGTGCACGAAACTGGTCACTCAGTTCACTCTTGGTACACTCGTAACACCCAACCTTACGTTTATGGTGACTACCCAATTTTCGTAGCTGAAATTGCTTCAACCACTAACGAAAACATTTTGACTGAATACTTCTTGGACCACATCACTGATCCTAAGACGCGTGCCTTTATCTTGAACTACTACCTTGATTCATTTAAGGGTACCTTGTTCCGGCAAACTCAATTCGCAGTGTTCGAGCAATTTATTCACGAAGCCGACGCTAAGGGTGAACCACTTACCGCTGATACTTTGGACGACGTTTATGGTCAACTTAACCAACACTACTACGGTGACAGCGTTGAACCCGGCGGCGACATTGCACTTGAATGGTCACGTATTCCACACTTCTACTACAACTTCTACGTTTACCAATATGCGACTGGTTTTGCGGCTGCGACTGCACTTGCTAACAAGGTTGTTCATGGTACTGACGCTGATAGGGATGCATATCTTGGCTTCCTTAAGGCTGGTTCAAGTGATTATCCAACTGAAATCATGAAGCATGCTGGCGTTGACATGACTAAGCCAGACTACTTGGAAGATGCCTTCAAGACTTTTGAAAAGCGTTTGAACGAATTTGAAAGCTTGATTGAAAAATAAATATTAATAGCAAAAAAGATGATATGTTTCACGTGAAACTATCATCTTTTTATTTATTCTTCTAATCACCAATCGATCAAATATTTTACAGCTATACCATCAACCGTTCCTTCATCAAACTGTGACAATGATAATACTGTCTTTTGATATCCATCAGGAATATAGCGTAAATTATCAGTTTCACGCGTACTCCCTTCTGGTAAATGTTCTGTTACCTGATAATACTTAATTTCATTACCTTTGCTGGCAACAAAATCGATCTTCTTACCAGAATAATCGCCTACGTCAACATTGTAGCCTCTGCGAAGAAGTTCAATAAAGACAATGTTCTCAATCTGATGACCTAAATTATCACGATAATTTGATCCTAATGTCTGATTTTTCAAAAGAATCTATTCAACGTGCAAAAGATGAAGTAAAGTTACAAAAATTAATATCAAATATACCCGTATAAAAATTAGATACACCTCAAAAAATAGAGAAATGGTTAAAAGAAGATTACTAAAAAGACTCTTTGAAAATGCCTACAGCATTAACAAAGAGCCTTTTATTTATTTTTTATTCAATTGACGATTAAACAGATAAGTACAAATCATCATAAAAATACTTACTGGAATATACACTGCTGAAACAAAAGCAATGTTTGAATTTCCCGTATTTGAGCTTGCCACCTGAGGAGAACAATCCTGCAAGAAGTGCACAATTATACCGAATATTATTCCATTTGAAACAATACGCAAATAGCTGAGTATAAAGCCAAGTGCCATTGCAAAAATTATTTGTCCAATTGTGGAAACGAGTGGCTGATGGAATAAATTAATCAAATGAAACAATCCAAATAGCACTGAACAAATTACTGATGTCCAAAAAATGTTGTATTTATTCTTACGCAAAGCCACTGTAAAAATGTTGAACAAAATGCCTCTAAACAAGAATTCTTCACAAATTGCAGCAGATAAGGCAATCAATGCAATAGATACAATTTTATGTCCTGGTAATTTGAAAACCATGCTATGGGTGAAGATATTCATTACTACCATTAATCCCAGAAGCGCAAAGTAAACAGCCGTCAGAACTTTAACAGCCCTATGTGTTTTTACTCGTTTATCAAATACCTTAGTTGTGAGTCCAAAATGCAATGCAGCCATTGTAAAAACAATTAAGTAAATAGCTACAAATACATCCTTCAGTACCCTATTTCCAATAAGATATTTGGTCACAAATGGATAAGCTTGATAGCAGATTTGCAAAATAATTTCGAGCCAGATCATTTTAACTAAAACAGTTTTAGTCTGCTTTTGATCATTAAAATCAATTTGATCGGCCAAGGCTAAATAGTGGCGTTTTTTCATATCTTCCCTCTTTTTGTTTTTCTTTCTCCAATTAAATCCAAATCATTGTATCAAAAAAGAATCTGCCATCATAGCAGATCCTTCATTTTTTATTTTTCTAACTTTAAATCATACCTGTCAGTAATCCCGTAATGTACAAGAACACACAGCAGACTACCAAGTACAAACTGCCCCATTTGACAGTTTCCTTCAGAATTCCACCTTCGTCACCTTCGCGGTGAATTGCACCGGTCGCTACCGCAATGTTCTGTGGTGAAAGCATCCCTGCTGTCGCACCAGTCATGTTCGAAGCAACAACCCAGTACTTATTTACGCCCAAGTCAGTCGCTGCCGATAGTTGCAAGTTACCAAACAATACGTTGGCAGAAGTTGCAGAACCAGTAAGGAATGTTCCAAGAGCACCAATAAGTGGCGCAAACAATGGGTAAACTGGGCCAAGCAAGCTAACCAAAGCTACAGCTAAAGCATCAGTCATACCAGCGTAAACCATCACCTTGGCAAGACCAACAATCGCACAAACCGTAACTGTGGTCATGCCTACGGCCTTGATTGATTTACCTAAGATTTGCATCATGCGTTTGAAGCTAACGCCTTGAATCGTGCCACCAATAAGAGTAGCAATCAAAATCAATGTACCTGGTGATGAAAGCCAGCTAATTGAAAGTGTGTTAGGGTTCTTACCAGTGTAAACAACCAAGTTTGTGGTTGCCTTGTTCAATAAGTTGTTAACTGGTGGAACAAGCGAAGATGCCAAAATTACGAAGATAAAGATCAAAATAAAAGTAGAGCATGCTTTAAGCAATGTCTTATTATCAGGTCTTTCAACCTCTGACTCTTTTTCATCCTTATGCCACTTAGTTAACCAAATAGTTACGGCAGTAGAGCAGATTGAACCGGCGATTGCAGGAAGTTCCGCACCAACGAATCTAGCCGCAATTACCTGGGGAATAGCCATGCCCAATCCTGACATCAAGGTAATAAAGCCAACGCCTTTAATTGCTTTTAAACCACCACCGGTTAAAATTACCAAGATAAATGGCACAAGTACTACTAAGATGCATAACTGCAGTGAAACAAGGAAAGATAATGACACTTGATTCAAATTGGTTACTTCACCTAATGTCAAAATAGGCAAACCAATTGCACCGTAGGCAGTAGCTGTCGTGTTGGCAATTAAACTGATGACAGAAGCCTGAATTGGTTCTAAGCCGAACGAAATTAAAATCCCCGCAGAAATTGCAACAGCGGTACCAAAGCCAGCGATTGACTCCAAGAAACCACCAAAGCCCCAAGCAATGATCAAGACAATGATTCGCTTGTCAGTAGAAATAGCGGCTAACATGTCCTGGATGGTCTTCATCCCGCCTGATTCAGTCGTCACATTGTACGCAAATAACGCTGCCACGATTACGAACATGATCGGCCAGATACCCATGATGATTCCTTCTAGGGCTGCCGTCAGCGTATTCGGTACAGACAACTTAAAGCTAAAGATTGCCAATAAAACCGTTAAAACAAGTCCAATTATACAAGCACGAGCCGCAGACATACGCATTACGCCCAGCGAAATGATCAGCCAGATAATTGGTATCAATGCTATTGCAAATTTAATCCACATCTTATATCTCCATCAAAAAATTCTCTAATAATATATTTAATCATTTTTGGACAAAAAATAAAAATTTGAAACTCATTTTGACGAATTATTGCAATTTATAAAAGTTTTGCTTGCAAGTTTAGCTCACAAAATATATAACATTTAATGGAAAGTAAAATTTCTCACATCATTTTTGAAACTGCTCCTCGGAATAGAGCAGTTTTTTTAATGCGTTTTCATAGACTTTCTGTATGCATCTTTCTATAATACAGATTATTGATAGAAAAAATTGCTTTTTCTTGACCTATGTCAATTCTTTTAGTTTAAATTGCTCTTATACTATAGGCAATAAGTCAAATACAGGAGGCACAACATGAAAAAATTAGACGCAACTAAACTTACTGACGAACAAATCGAATTCTTCAAGACCCACTTAGCTTACCTTTCAACCGTTGACAAGAACGGTGAACCACAAGTTGGTCCTAAGCAATCAATGAAGGTGCTTGATAACGGTCACTTACAATACCTTGAAAAGACCAAGGCACATGCATACGAAGACTTGAAGAACGGTTCTAAGGCTGCTGTTGTGGTTGCTGACGTTCCATCACACACCAACGTTCGTATCAAGGGTACTGCTCACATTCACGAAGATGACGATTACCAAAAGAGGATCGCAACTGAAGGCGGCGCACCTGCTGCTTACGTTGTAGATATTGATATCGAAGAAATCTACGAATAATTTTCCCAATCTAAATTAAAATAACCAGGCTGGAGATTCAGTCTGGTTATTTTTTGTATTTTCTATTTTTTAATTATTGCCTTCAAAAATATTAGCAAATGCGGTTCTAACTTCTTGGTTGGCTGTTTCCTTGACCATGCAGTCAGAACCATTAGTGGTTTGATCAACTAAAGCAACTGGTTGGCCATCGTGAACGCTGAACAAATAAGTAATATGTTGTTCAGGATTGCCAACATTGCAGTTGAAGATCGAAACGACGTGGTAATCATAGTCCTTCTTCAAAGATGGATCCCAGCCGATGTTGATTGTCTCTGTCTTCTTGCTATTATCGGAACACATCTTAAAAGTCCGGTTATTAAAGTCGTCCGGATATTTTTCACCAGCTAAAGTTTCGATTGATTCTTGGCCGTTATATTCCTTGTATTTTTGCTTCATTTTGGTACCAAATCGGTTCATGAAGCTTGCAAGTTGGGCTTCTTGATCACTGCTCCAACCTGATTGCGCAAATTTACTGCTTTGATCATCACTGCTGCTTTCTTCGCTACTTGATGATTGTGATAAAGATGAAGAACTAGTGCTTGAACCTTTATGCTTATTTTTGCTTACAGTTTTACTTGTGGCAACTTCAGAAGCAGAGTTCGATGATTTTCCACTTTGAACAGTGAGATATACCATGACTCCTGCTGCAACCACTAAAACGCAAGCAACTATGATTAGACAGATTTTTCTTACTTTATTCATTTTACTTGTTGGTTTCCTCTTCTGCTTGTTTATTCAATTTTTTAGAAATTTGTTTCATTTGTGCCTTGTTGTATTCCAAGCCTTGCAAAATTTGGTCAACGTCATTCTTGTAAGGTGCATACTTTTTAATCAATTCGGCCTTAGACTTATATTTCTTAGGACCATCTAACCCTAAGTTGGCACCACCTGGTTGAACCCCAATTTTATCCGTATTGTTGATGTAGTAGCTCGTGTAAGCAGAAGTACTGAAGCTTCCCGCGATACTTGCTACAATTATCGCAATCCACTTTTTCATTCAAGATCTCCCCCTTATCAAACAGTTTCGATTTTAGCACCAAAAAACGCATCAAGGAAAATCGTTCCTTAATGCGTTTTGATAATTTTGATTCTATTTTTTAACGGTGCTTAATGACATGAACCATGTAAGCAACCAAGTAAATCACAACTTCAATCGTAGCAATGAAGAAGGTAACTGGCCAGTTAGTAATAAAGCCCAAGTAAAGTCCGGCCCATACACCGATTAATGCAAAGCCGATTGACCAGCCGATCATTGCGGGGATCGTTTTACCGATATAACGCGCCGTCGATGATGGCAGTGTTAACAAAATGAATACTAGCAATGAACCAACGATCTGCGCACCAATTGCAACAGACATAGCCATTGCAACCAAGAAGACGATGCCAACAAAACCGGTATGAATACCGTGCGCAGCAGCGCCGATATGGTCAAAGGAATCGAAGTTCAAACTCCGTTGCAACAAAAGGATCATCAACAAAACGATGACGGACAAGATAACCAATTGGGTTACACCTTGTCGATCTACACCGATGATACTACCGAACAAGATGTTCGTAGCGTAACGGCTATTGGAACCAGAAATCGCCAGGAATAAAACGCCTAGTCCAATAAATAGTGCTGAAATCGCACTAATTGACGATTCCTTTTGATCGCTGTGCATGGACAATTCGCCAACACTGATCGCACCAAGCAAGGTGAACAAAAGCATCCCCCATAACGGCGCAATACCGATAAACACCGCAAAGGCAGCACCGGCAAAACCGATTTCTGACAAGGTGTGAGCTAAGAACGCATAACTACGCGCTACAACGTACACGCCAACCACACCACAGGTGATCGCAATAAAAGTACTTGCTAAGAAGGCATAACGCATGAATTCATATTGAAACATCATTCAAAATCCTCCTTAAAGTCTTTCATCTTTCCTTGTCTGATCGTCCCCTTGTTTAAGTACAGATAATCGCTCATGTACTTTTTAGCCAGCGGTATATCGTGCGTTACAAATAGCACAGTAATCTTGTGTTCCTGATTCAAGTGTTTGATCAGGCCCATTAATTCTTCCTTAGCAGCCGGATCCAGGCTCGCTGTCGCTTCATCCAGGATAATCATGTTAGGACGGTCGAGTAGCGCTTGCGCCAAGTAGGCACGTTGTTTTTGCCCACCTGAAGCTTCACCCATGCGCGTATTTTGAATTTTGTCCAAATGCGTCTCAGTAATTTGACGATCGATTTGCTCTTTTACTTTTTTAGTCTTAAAAAGTGGAGCGTTCAATTCGATAAAGGCACGAATTGAAAGAGGATATTCTGAGTCAATATTTCTAAATTGCGGAACATAGCCAAGCTTGACGTCTGATGAGAATTTATAGCTACCGCCTGTTGGTATAAGCATCCCCATCAAAATCTTAATCAAAGTAGTTTTTCCTGTTCCGTTTGGACCAAGCAGAGCAGTCATTGAACCATCTTCAAGCTTGAAATTCAAATTTTGAAAGATGGTCTTTGTATCAAATCTCATTGAAAGGTCATTCACATCTAAGATCAATTTAGCATCCCCTTTACTCGCTAAATTAGCTCATTTATTGCTTACTAATATTAGCTAAATTCTGATAATTTTCTTTCATCCAATCCAAGTAAGTTGTGTTGTTCGGAATTGTTTCGCGCACGCTGAGCACTGGCACATTGTTCTTTTTGGCCAATTTAACAAAAGTCTTCACAGTTGAACTGCTTGCTTGCGTGTTATTAACGAAGAAAGCGATCTTCTTATCTTCAATTTCTTTAGTCATTTTGTTGATAGTCTTAGGACTGGGATCAGTACCATTTTGCACGGCTTTTTCAAAGTCCTTGTCACCGATCTTGTAGCCGGCTTCTTGCAAGGCATAGTCAAAGACAGGCTCACTAACGTAAACTGGCTTGCCGTCCTTTTTGCCTGATTTAGCAAGCTGCTTAATTTGCGCAATCTTTGCTAGGTATTTTTTACCATTAGCCTTAAAGTAAGCCGCATGACTTGGTTGCAACTTGGACAAGCGCTTAACTAAATAGTTCACGTACTTAGTTGGCATATCTAAATTGTACCAAATATGGGGGTTGTCACCCTTCTTAAGGTGCATCAAATCTTCACCCACTAAAACTGGCTTTTTGTTAACTGAACTAGCTAATTTATTCATCCAGTCATCGTAGCCTAGGCCGTTTGCCACAATAATGTTGGCCTTGGATAATTCCTTGGCATCAGCCGTAGTTGGTTCGAAATCGTGCGGATCAGTTGCGCTGTTCTTGATCACAGCTTGCACGTTTCCGTACTTGCCTGCCACATTTTTGGCAATATCGGCATAAACGTTAGTAGACGCAACGATCGATACCTTATCACTACTTGTAGACTTTTGGCTACTTGAGCATGCAGAAAGCAGTAGCATCACTACACTCAGTAAGCCCAAAATAAAAATATGTTTTGTAATTCTAGATTTTTGCATAAAACCTCCATAACAAAAAAGCATTTAAATCAGAATTTCAGCAAGTTTTCTGATTTAAAGTAAGCATAAGCTAGATTTTATGGTGTGTCAATATATTTACAGATAGACAAATAGCACCAAGGTTCATTAACCCTGATGCTATCGCTTTTATTTAAGTCTTTAAAAAATTTGCTGAAATAATTTAAATGCTTTTTCTAGAATTACATCATTATATAAACATATTTTTATATGCTTGTCAAACTAAAACTCACCATTAGCGTGTTGTCTCAAAACATCCAGAATCTTAATGATGTGGTTGTCAAATAATTGGTAGTACTTCTCTTGCTTGACGCGCTTGCTTTTTACCAATCTTGCTTCTTCTAAAATTCTTAGATGCCGTGAAATTGCCGGCTGGCTGACGTCGAATTGTTTGACTAAGTTATTCACGCTGCTTTCCTTGTGGTCATTCAAATAATAAAGAATTTGAATACGAATTGGATGATTCAGCGCTCTAGTAATTCGAATAATCTGATCGTTCAATTTCTTTTCCACCTATCGTTAGTCTTAATCTATTATAATCTTTATTTTACCGATTATCTGCCCTTTTCAACCGATAACCTTGGAAAACAAGTAATCTCTAACTAATTAACGTATACTTCAAAGTGAAAGGAGGCCGAGATAAATGAAATTCAAACTACTGGTCAATCCCCCCAAAAAAGAATTAGTTCAAGCACAGGTCCACCAAGAAAATGATTTTACTCAAGAACTCAAAAAGTTTGTCTTGACCAACGCCAGTTCCAATCAGTTGCTTGCCTATGACGATAAAGATGTAATCACTTTATCACTTGACAAAATTGCACTAATTACAATTATCGATAATAAAACTTACGCTATTTGTACTAACAAAAAACAATATCAAATTAAAAAGCGAATTTATCAATTAGTTAATGAATTACCAAAACATTTTTGGCGGATTAATAAGTCAAGCATCGCCAATCGCTATCAAATTAGCCGTTTTGCGGAAACACAAATGGCTGGCATAAACATTATCATGAAAAATGGTCTAACCGACTATGTCTCACGCAGATGCTTCGCTAAAATCAGATAGGAGCTTGATGATCCATGAAAAAGTTTGTTAAAGACTTCGCCCTCCGTGGTATGATCGCCGCTGGCTTTGGCCCATTAATTTTGGTTTCAATTTATCTGGGCTTGCAGCTTTCAGGCATAATTATTAGCATTCCCACATCGCAAGTAAATCTCAACATCATTTCAAGTTTGATCCTAGCTTTTATTGCCGGGGGAATAAGTGCTATTTTCAACGTAGAAAAAATTTCATTAGGCGTCGCCACATTAATTGATGCAATCGTCATCTACTTGGACTACCTAATCATTTACCTAATTAACAATTGGATCAAAGCGCAATTCATTCCTCTACTCATTTTTACATTCGTTTATATAATTGGTTATTTAATTATTTGGGCAATTATCTACCACAAAGTTAAATCACAAGTATCTAGTATTAATCAGAAATTATAAAGAAAGGACGCTCTCGCACGAGGGTGTCCTTTTAGATTTGACAACAAAAAACGCTACCCACTCGGGTAGCGCAAAACATAACAGAGTATCCTGATTTAAGTAGAGATCATCAAGATGCTTTTATTATAATACGTTTTTTACACCTTTTGTTAAAAAATATATAATAACTTAGATTATTTAACTATTTATTTTATATATTTTTTCTAATAATATTATTCGTTAGGATCTTCTTTAATGTTCTTCTTCCAGAAACTCATGATTAAACCTGCTACGATTGAACCAATGATAGTTGCTAAGAAGTAGAACAAGATATGGCTTGGACCACCGATGTTACCAGCAAGCGGTGATACCCACAGACCACCGTGAGGAGCTGGGACACCAACGTGCCACAAACCAACTAAGGCACCACCAACGGCTGAACCGATGATACATGAAGGAATTACGTGACCTGGGTCAGCTGCAGCAAATGGAATTGCACCTTCAGTAATGAATGAGAAGCCTAATACCCAGTTAGAAATACCTGCGTGACGTTCTTCTTCAGTGTACTTGTTCTTGAAGAAAGTAGTACCGATAGCAGTAGCAAATGGAGGAACCATACCACCAACCATTACGGCAGCCATCAAGATAGCAGCAGTAGTTGAGTGTGGGTCGTTAGCAAATGCACCTGATGCAAAGACATATGCAGCCTTATTGAAAGGACCACCCATATCGATTGACATCATACCTGCCAAGATAGTAGTAAGAAGTACTAAGTTACCAGTACCCATGCTGTTCAAGAAGTGGGTAATTGCAAAGTTGATCCCACTGAAGATTGGGTTAATGATGTAGAACATAATTGCTGCAATGAAGAGCAATCCCAAAATTGGGTAGAACAACATTGGCTTCATACCTTCAACTGAGTGAGGTAAGTTAGCAAATAACTTCTTCAAGCCAATCATTAAGTAACCAGCGATGAAACCAGCGGCAATACCACCTAAGAATCCAGCTGGTGAAGTTGCGTGAGCTTGAACGTTAACTTGGAATTGACCGTTAGCAATAGAAGCCATGTAACCACCAACGAAACCTGGCATCAATGCTGGCAAGTCACCGATTGATTCAGCGATGTAAGCTGAAAGAACTGGAACCATGAAGGCGAAGGCTAAGTTACCTGCGTTGTTCAAGAAGATAAATGCAGGAGTCTTTGCACCACCACCGTAGTTTTCTACGATGAAGGAGATAGCCATTAAGATACCACCACCGATAACGAATGGAAGCATGTGGCTAATACCGTTCATTAAGTTCTTGTAAATACCTGCCCATACGCCTGGCTTTTCAGTGCTTGATGATGATTCTTCTGACTTGTCAGATGCACTTGCGTGGTAAACATCTGCCTTGCCATCCATAATGTCATCGATCAATTCGCCTGGCTTGTTGATACCATCAACAACTGGACGGTTGACTAAAGGCTTGCCGTCAAAACGTGGCATGTCAACTTTCTTATCAGAAGCAATGATTACACCCTTAGCACGCTTGATTTCATCAGGAGTTAACTTGTCCTTAACACCTTCTGAACCGTTAGTTTCAATTCTAACTTCGATACCGCGCTTCTTACCTTCCTTAATCAAGGCTTCTTGAGCCATGTAAGTGTGGGCAATACCGTTAATACATGCAGTAACACCAACGATTAATGGCTTGTTGTCGTCATCGTCGTTCTTACCTTCTGCCTTAGCAGTTTCCTTAGCCTTCTTAGCTTCAGCTGCCTTCTTGTCTTCTTCGTCCTTCTTAGCTTCAGCCTTTTCGAAAAGATCGATAACTTCTTCAGGAGTCTTAGTAGCCTTAAGTTTTTCAACTAAGTCTGGATCAATTAACAAACCTGAAAGTTTTGCTAAAGCTTGAAGGTGAGTGTTATCAGCACCAGCTGGTGCAGTGATCATGAAGAATAAGTGAACTGGTTGACCATCAAGTGAGTTGTAGTCAATACCTTCCTTACTCTTGGCAAATAATACACGAGCCTTGTTGATTGACTTGTTACGTGCGTGAGGCATCGCAATTCCGCCGCCGATACCAGTAGTTGATTCATTTTCACGGTCCCAGATGGACTTGATAAATGCATCTTCGTCATTAACGATATCGGTTGCAACTTCAAGGTCTGCCATTTCTTTAATGGCATCTTCTTTGTTGGTAGCCTTAAGCTCCATAATCATGGATTCAGGGCTTAAAATGTCCTTAATTCTCATATTTCATTCCTCTCATTTAAAAATTAAGAAATTTGTTCAACCTTAATTTGTGGCAATACTGCATCGATTTGGCTCTTAACTGCGATGTCCTTAGTAAAGGCAGTAGCAGCACCACAAGCCATACCAATTCTGAAGCCTTCCTTAGGATCGCCAGTCTTGTAGTAAGTACCAACGAAACCAGCAATCATTGAGTCGCCGGCACCAACTGAATTAACAGCAGTACCAACAGCACCCTTGGCGTGGTATACGTGGTCTTGAGTCAAGAGAAAGCCACCTTCGCCGGCCATTGAAACCATTACGTTTTGAGCACCCTTGTCAAGCAACTTTTGTGCGTATTCAAGCATTACATCGCTTGAATCAAAAGTTACGCCGAACAAGTCAGCTAATTCGTGGTGGTTTGGTTTAATTACTAATGGCTTGTATTCCAAGGTATCAAGAAGAGCTTGACCAGTAGTATCAACTACGAAGTCAGCACCAGCTTCCTTAATAGTTGGAAGAAGTGATTGGTAGAAATCAGTTGGAAGACTTGGAGTAAGTGAACCACTCATTACTACGATGTCACCCTTCTTCAAGTCGTTCAAACGATCCTTGAAAGCAGTGATTTCTTGGTCAGTAATGTTTGGACCAGCTGCGTTAATTTCAGTTTCCTTTTCTGCGTGGATCTTAACATTCACACGAGTGTTGTCTGAAATAGTAACGAAGTCACTTTCGATTCTCTTTTGGTTCAATTGACGAACCAATTCCTTACCGGTGAAGCCACCAACAAAGCCCCATGCAGTGTTGTCAACGTTCAATTGGTTAAGAATTTGAGAAACGTTAATTCCTTTACCCCCTGCTAAAAATGAATCATTGTTAGTTCTGTTAACTTCCCCGCGGTTGACTTTTTCTAATTGAAGAACATAGTCAAGAGCTGGGTTAACAGTTACTGTGTAAATCATCCTATTTTGCCTCCTCTAGGTTTATATCGGCAGGTAATGCCTTTTTTTGACTTGGTTTAAGCTTATTTGTTACCACAACAACGTCTTTAGTATTAGCGAATACGGCAAAGTTCCGTTCACCAATCTTAGTGTTATCGGCTAAAACATAAGCATGTCTAGCTTGCTTAATCTCGGCTGTCTTGACTGCGGCTTCTTCGGGATCTGGCGTGGTTAAATTGCCATTGGCTTCGATTCCGTTAGCTCCGACAAAACTAGCTGAGAAATTCATCGCCTTAATTTGACTCAAAGCAGTTTGACCAATCACGGCATGCGTGTCGTCTTTGACCTCGCCACCGATTAGGAAAGTCTTGATTCCATGATTTAAACTGCATAACGCCGTTTCAACTCCGTTGGTGATGATCTTTACGTTAGGAATATCAGCTAGAAATGGAACCATCTCATAGGTTGTTGTTCCTGCATCGATAAAGACGTTATCACCTTGGTGAACGAAGTGTTCTGCTGCGTATTTAGCAATAGAAATCTTCACTTCATGATTCAAACTAAAGCGGACGTTCTGGGAAACATCGCGCGAGAAATTCTTTACTGATTGGGCACCGCCATGAACTCGCTTGAGGATGCCATTCTTCTCCATTTGAATCAGATCACGACGGATAGTTGATTCAGATGTATCAGTTAAATCGCATAACTCGCTAACCCGACACAATTCGTGCTGATTAACGTAATCTTCAATTAAGCTTTGGCGTTCTTGTGTCAGCATTATTTCTCACCTCGATAAATATTGTATTCGCTTTCTCCTCCAAAATCAATCATTTTTCTTCAAAAAGCGTCATTTTTATTTATTATCGTTCAATAAAATTCATTTATATGCAAAAAAGATGCCGTTTTTTGATTGAAACGACATCTTTTCTTCGTCATTTGGAATTATTCTTAGTCATTTTACCCTATTTGACTAAGAATTTGCAAAGATGACTAAGAAAGAGAACCAAAGATCTATTAACCTTGCAAAAGCAAAACATGCCGAATCATTATTGATTCAGCGCGTTTTACTATTAAATATATTTTGTCTAGCCTCTCAAGCTACGCTTAAAGTTTTGCCATGGGCCGACATCATCTGTTTGCAAAATCAAGTTTGGATAGATTTTTCTAATCCAGATAAATGACGCTACTGTAGCGGCTAAAGCAATTAAAGCAGAGATAGCTGCCTCTAAATTAGTTGCGTTACCCATAATTACTCTAGCTGGCATTACAAATGATGATAGAAATGGGGTGTACGATAATACTTTAGCCAAAATCGTATCCCCACCTGATTGCATATTGACTGTGAACAAGAACCCGATCAACATCAATGTAGATAGTGGTCCCACCGCTTTGTTGGCATTCTCGCTTTTAGCAACCAAAGCGCCACAGAAAGCTGCAAAGATAATAAACAATACCAAGCCGATTATCGTAAACACCAATCCCCAAGAAGCCAGATTGCCAATTGCTTGATCAATCATCGGCTTATACTGTCTAAATAAATCGCTAAAGCCATCGATGTATGGGGCCGCACAATAAACTGCCACAAAACCAACAACATAAATTAACACTTGGGTAATAATTTCACCAAAAATACCTAAAATCTTCCCAGTGAAATAATCGCCACCTGGCATACTCGAAAAAATTACTTCCATTATCTTGGTACCCTTCTCCGTAGCGATATCTTGTGCTGTTACTTGCGTATAAGTGATCACAAGCATGTACAAGATAATCAGCAAAACCCAGAAGGAAATTTGCTTAACAGGATCATTGTCAAAGCTCTTCTTCTCAACATGCTTAACTTGTTGCTTAAATTGCGCCCGCGTAGCTAAAGACTGAGTCTGTTTTGTCGTTAGCTTGGCCTTACTTAAATTCAATTGTTGCTGAGCGGTGTTTAGGCTCGTTAGCAGCTCTGATTTTAGATCACTGTCCATTTTTTGATCACTATAGTAAGTTGCAGCTAATTGATTATTCTTTTGTTCAATTAAAACATAGCCATCGATATCTTCATCTTTATACGCCTTTTTAGCCTTAGCTTCAGTGCTATAGTTGTCAAAATCTTCTGACTTTTTAATTGCTTGCTTTAAGACGGAATTAGAAGTAACTACCCCAACATAGTTGTCATCACTACCGCCAGCTGATACCATTCCGATAACGAATGAAAAGAAGACGAGCAGAAACGGTGCTAAAATCATCAACAAATATGACCAAGTTTTCACTTCTCTACGGTAGGTTTCTTTAGCGACAAGCCAGATCTTATTCATGACGCACACCTGCTTTCATCTTGAAAATTTCGTCTAAAGTTGGAGGTTCCTGGTCAAAAGTCTGGATATATTGACCGGCCGAAAGTCGGTTAAAAATATCCTTACCATATTTTTCGTCTGCAAGAATAAGCAACTTAGCTCCATTGTTTTGCAAAATTACATCTTTTACACCTGGCAAGGCTGATAATTCAGTAGCATTTTTGTCTGTCCTGACAAAAATTCGAGTTAGGCCAAAGCTGTTCTTAATCTCATTTACTGGGCCCTTCAAGACAATACGTCCATCATTGATCATCACAACGTCGTCACACAATTCTTCCACGTTACGCATATCATGATCAGAAAAAATGATTGTAGCGCCTTTTCTTTTTTCTTCCAAAATCAGCTGCTTCATTAGATCAACATTAACAGGATCTAGTCCACTGAATGGTTCATCTAAAATAATCAATTTAGGTTGATGAATTAAAGTCGCAATCATCTGTACTTTTTGTTGGTTACCTTTAGACAAAGACTTAATCTTATCCATGGGGATCCCTTTAACAGCCAAACGTGATAACCAATCAGGCAATTCTTCTTTTACCTTTTTAGCTGGCATCCCTTTAAGACTAGCTAAAAACACTACCTGATCTGAAATAGTTAACTTAGGCATCAAACTTCGCTCTTCAGGCAGATAGCCAATATTGTCATAATCTTTAGCGTTGAAAGAATGTCCATCAATACTAATCTGACCGTCATAATCAACGAATTTCAAAATACTATGAAAGATCGTCGACTTACCCGACCCATTTTTACCAACCAGTCCAAGAATACGCCCATCTGACACATTGAAGCTAACATCAAACAAAACCTGTGTTGACCCGAAGCTTTTATTTAGGTGTTCTATTTTTAACATAATTTTTCCTCAACTTTTTTGATATTGATTGAATATCTAAGAATAATTATCGCCAAAGAATGCAAGCACATCCAAAATATTCAGCAGTGCTTGCCGCCAATATACTTGCCAAAAATGAGGATATACCTTAGTAGATTTTCTGGTAAATTTTATCAGTTGATAACCATCTGATGTTTTGTTCCGCATTACCTGGGGAATAGTAACTAACCAACATAGTGCAATTACTATAACAATTATCATAATTATAGAAATAACAGTATTTTTCATGGCATTCATTTCTTTTTAACTTCTGCTATGGGAATTATGTGGTACATATACTAATAATTGTCGCTATCATTTTCTGCTTTAAGCTTAAAATATCTGATAATTGTATAGCCTACCCAGATCAACAAGATAACAATAACGGTACATAATTTTCAAGTTGTACCATTACCAGTAATACTAAAAATTGCGACAATTAGTGCAATAACAGAAAAAATCGCAGCTCCAGTAAATTTTTTTAGCTTTTTCCAACATTATCTATCCCCTCGGCTTTTTATCTAATGGTTATTAGACCTAGAAGTACACCGTCAAAGAACTGCCATAAAGTATCGGTTGAAAAAATTGTTTTTACAATATCAACTGACCCCCAATTGGTTACTAAAGTAATCACTACACCAGCAGCAGCAACCACTACTCCTGTACCAATAACTTGAGGGGCAAGTTTCAACACTTTCTTCTGCCATGGAATCTTTGATGCGACCGTTTTATTAAGGACTAAGCTTGCGGACATGATGCCACCAAACATTAGACCGAAAGCCAATCCGGCTCCCATCGACATAATAATTTGAAAAGGTTGAGGCGAACCAGCGGTCTTAACATACATCATCACAAGAGCTAATATTGGTCCAACAAATGCTCCAATTCCCATACCTTCAATAATTCGTTTGTTTTCACGAGCAAATTTTTCATTATTCATTGTTCTTACCTCAAGGAAATTTTCAGCTAATTAAACAAATCCGAAAACTTAGTCGGAATGTTGTTGTTCTTGGCGAAGTATTTCTTGAATGCATCCCCAAAACTTAATTGATCTTTTTCTCTATTTTCAAGCAAATCATGAACAGCTAAGAATGCTGTAACGGCGTAATTAACGGCTAAAATGATTAACAAACCGAGCACAATATAAATTAAGTACAGCATTTTTCTTTCCTCCAATTCAGCGATTATCTCCCAGGAAATAATCTTTTATCCTTTTAAATTAATCATATCCCTATCATTCATGTAAAAGGTAAAACCGTCCAATTCTGTCATTTTTCGGACTGATTTTGCATTTTATTCTTCATCTTTTTTATAAACTAATAAATCCCCTGGTTGACAATCCAAGACTTCACAGATCTTGCTCAACGTGTCGAAGCGAACGCCATGCGCCTTTCCTGTCTTCAGAATCGACAAGTTAGCCGGCGTGATGCCAACCTTCTCTGCCAGCTCCTTTGAAGACATCTTTCGCTTCAAGAGCATAAAATCTAGTGTCACTTCAATCATCCATACCAACCTTTCTAAATAATCGAATCTGCATCTTCTTGAACTTTCATTCCATATTTGAATACCAAGTAGACTACGTATAGTACTGCTAGGAAGAGCAAGCCAGTTGTCACACCACTTGGGTACAATACATTATTCGAGGATTTAGCGAACCAAGTGCGGTGAGTTATGAAAATAATGTAATCTATTATTGAAATAATGGTATATCCAGCAACTGAAATTAGTAACTTCTTGAGTAAATTCAAATTACTATCAGCAAAGTAAACTTCTTGCTTGATATTCTTAACAATTAATCTGGCATATCGACAGATTAAAAAAGCTGCAGCGCTCATCATGATCATTAACAGCAACATAACTATTAATACTCCAACATAGCTATCAACTGATACGCCTTTTACATACATACTACTTTCAAATCCAGCACGAAAATCTAGATTTTTTATGCCAAATAATATAACACCGCCCATAACGATCCACATAATTATTCCTATTACACAGATTATCTGGTAGATCCAAGCAAAAACTGTCAATAAATTCAAAATAAACTTTTTCATTTTTTATCCCCTCAAAATCTGGATGATTCTGTATATAGCACTGCCAACTACACCCGTTACTCCAATTACTAATAATGTAATTCTAAGAACATTCCATGTTCCACCTAGTTAGCAAACACTAAGATTGCCATCATTATCAGCATTCCAATAATTGAACCTATCTGTCTTTTCTTTTCTTTTCTGGAAGCATATCTATCCCTCTCTTCCATAAAACTATCTATCTCTTTCTCGTCTTTTATAATTATTGAATTACGATAATTTATAATTGCAATACAGAAATAAAATATTTTTTTGGGATAATAAAAAAATACCAAATTAGTCGTTAAACTAACTTGGTATTATGTTTTATCTTCCAAGCTACTGCTTTTTACTTTTCTTCTTATAGTAAGAGTTCATGAAAATATTCATAAAGATAACAAAGGCTACACTTTCAACTATATTCCAAAATACTGTTCCAAAGCTTAATGTTTTGTACTGAAAATAGTCCCATACCAATCCTATTAACAGGGCCAAAATACCAGCGATGATACTTCTGTTTCTAACTTGGCGCTCGGTTAAAATTTTATTTTTCATAATTTTTACCCCATTATTATCATATCGAAAAATAGGAAATCTATTAACCGAATTTTCTATTTTTTAATATTATCTATGTTTATGTTTTTTATGTCTATTTTGTTTGGCGAAATCTTTAACAGCGCCTTCTACACATCCTTTTATCATACCACTTCCGCTAGGGAGCGCATCAATAAACCGATAGCTAAGATTGATAGGGTTTGATATGTGCCACTAGGAATATAAGTATCAATTAAGCCTTGTAAGAAATATGAACTACAAATACTAATAATTGTCATCAAAAGTGCAGCCAAAATAATATTAGTAACTAATTTCTTTTGCTTGAACATATATGGAAACAGCGACAAAAGATTTCGTTTTTTCTCCTTAACTGGCTCAAAATCGTCGTTAGGAACCATAAAAAGGGCAATACCCGTCCATTCTTGAGAGAATTTTTCTCTAGACATTTTTGTTAAACCAACGCTAGGATCTGGATCAGCAATTACTAGATAGTTTTTAGTTGCTTTAAGTACAACATAATAGTGGAGTAATTCGCCTTGTTTTAAGACATGAACGATAAAAGGATATTGGATATCTGTATCTGGATCAAACAAGGACATATCAGCTTTGACTGCTTCAGTTTTCAGATTAAATGCTTGCGCTGTTTTGACTAAGCCCAGGGCGGTAGTTCCTTCTAAATTAGTACGTGCTGAATGGCGCAAATGTGCTAATGATACTCTAGAATGATATTTTTTAAGAATCATAGCCAAACAGGCAACACCACAATCTGATTCATCTACTTGTGGTACATAAATTGATTTATATTGTAGTAGCATATTTTTTCACTCCTTGTATTAAGTTGAATTCATTATTTCATAACTAGAGAATTGGATGTAAAAAAAATACTGAGTCAGCTTTTATTATTACCGATTCAGTATTTAAATTTAGCGATACATGACCAAGTAGTATTCTTGTTAATCCATGGCAGATTATTATCTTAAACAATGATAAAAGAAATTGAATTGATTAAGTTCAATATCTATTTCTTTATGATTTGTATTATTTTAATTACAACACTTATAATCAATCCAACAAAGCCAATTAAAAATAATGTTATCCTACACCAGTTCCAGGTTCCTTGACCTATACCTGATAGTACTAAAATCCCCATCATTATTAACATTCCAATTATGTTTAGAATTTGTTTTCTTTTATCTGATAACATTTTACTTTCTCCATCAAATTAAAAACAAGATGTAGCAGCCCCCATTATTGCACCAAGAGCTGCTGATTCAGGTCCAGCAGTAGCTCCAATTAAGCCACCACCTAACGTTCCTGCTACACATTTTGACCAATTACGGCCTTTCTTTCCACCAACTATTTTTACTAACTCTTTCTCATTTATTCTTTTTACCATTTTTATCACCCTCTTAATTACAAAATGGTGTAGCAAAAGCTGTGGCCCAACCGCCTGCTACTCCAAACGGATTTCCCCCAGTAAAAATTCCACCAGCTACGGCCATACCAGTAGCTACATAAGGGCAAAGACTCTTTTTTTCTTGGGCTTACCACCAACTACACTAATCAATTCAGTTTCATTCAAAGTTTTAAATTTTTCCATTTTAGTTACCTCCTAATAACTACTTGAGATTTTTATCTCATTTCAACTTACACATATAGGATAGCAATGTCACAATTATTAGAAATAAATTGAACTAATCTGGCCATTTTAAAAACCAATTCTGTTTTTCTATACTGATTTAGTATCATCTCCATGCTTGCCTTTTATATTGAATTATCTAGCTATTTCAACAGCACTCATATCACCATTTAAGTATTGTTGAATTGCCTATTTCTTTCGTTCAATGAATACTGGACATAAGAAAAATCTAGAGACTGTCAAGAAGTTTGTGTAAATAATCTCTCTCGTTGATTGACTTTTTTATTTATCTTTTAATCAAAATAGGATTCTAGGGTGTCTCGAACTTGCCCAAATCCTTTAT
>ENA-OPDC01000079-OPDC01000079.1-human-gut-metagenome-genome-assembly--contig:-NODE-79-length-62785-cov-118.033126_pt1 | contig 62785 bp, 52 predicted proteins | sample MGYA00241620_ERZ501503 | MGnify/ENA primary metagenome ERZ501503 (study PRJEB25962, sample SAMEA2042659) | human gut metagenome | biome: human gut; feature: human-associated habitat; material: faeces...
GAGTGCAAAAGTACTAACTATTTTTCATTCCACCAAATCTTTTCGCAAAAAAGTTGAGATTTTAGTGCCTTTTTAACACTTATAAAGACTTTCAGGAGTTTTTCTTACCACTACACTTTATTTTATACATGCATACGCCTGCCTGCATGTGCGGGCGCACACCCGCAAGCGCATTAATAATATTGTACTCATATTCCAAGACCGAAAAGAAATCAGGATTCAACTAGAAAAGTATTATCCGGAGAATATATCTATCAAAGAAGAATATTACTATACGAAGAAGAATATTATCGAAGAAAAGGGAGAAACTCAGAAAAACATTTTGCCAATTAAAAAAAATATAGTACCTTTGCACACGTTTTAACGGATAACAAGATTAATTACATATATTTTAAAACTTTCAAATGAAGGCATTAGCAATTAAGTCGAGTTTGTTTTCCTGTTTAAAGACATACAACAAGAAAACATTCATGTCTGACCTCATGGCAGGTATCATCGTTGGTATCGTAGCCCTGCCTCTGGCCATCGCATTCGGTATCGCTTCTGGCGTGACCCCTGAAAAGGGTATCATCACCGCCATTGTAGCAGGTCTCATCATCTCCATCTTCGGTGGAAGCAAAGTGCAGATTGGTGGTCCTACGGGAGCATTCATCGTTATCATCTATGGCATTATCCAGAAATATGGCATGGAAGGTTTGACGATAGCGACACTGATGGCTGGTCTGTTCCTGGTTCTCTTCGGACTTCTCCGTCTTGGAACCATCATCAAGTACATCCCTTACCCTATCGTTGTGGGATTTACCAGTGGTATCGCCGTAACCATCTTCACGACCCAGATCAAGGATCTCTTTGGATTGACGTTGACTTCAAATCCTTCTGATTTTCTGGAGAAATGGGGCGTCTACTTCCAAAGCTTTGACACCATAGATCCTTGGTGTGCCCTTATCGGAGTAGTAAGCGTAGTGGTTATCGCCATCACCCCTAAGTTCAGCAAGAAGATTCCGGGCTCTCTTATTGCCATCATCCTGATGACCGTTGTAGCCTTACCGCTCAAGCAGTTTGCCGGTGTTGAGAGTATCGAGACCATCGGCGACCGCTTTTCTATCAGCAACGAACTGCCTGCAGCTCAGGTACCAGCCATGAATTGGGAGACCATCAAGAGTCTTGTATCACCAGCTATTACCATCGCCATCCTGGGAGCCATTGAGAGTTTGCTTTCAGCAACTGTTGCCGATGGTGTAATCAGCGATCATCACGACAGTAACACCGAGTTGGTAGCTCAGGGTTTGGCCAATATCGCCTCTCCCCTCTTTGGCGGTATTCCTGCAACAGGTGCCATTGCCCGCACAATGACCAATATCAATAATGGCGGTAAGACTCCTATTGCAGGTATCATCCACGCCATAGTTCTGCTGCTCATCTTCCTTTTCCTGATGCCTCTTGCCCAGTACATTCCTATGGCTTGTCTTGCCGGTGTATTGGTAGTTGTATCTTACGGAATGAGCGGATGGAGAAGTTTCCTGGCATTGATGAAGAATCCGAAGAGCGATGTAACCGTACTTCTGATTACCTTCTTCCTCACCATCATCTTCGATTTGACAGTAGCCATTGAGGTGGGTCTGATTATCGCCTGTCTGCTCTTCATGAAACGAATGAGCGAAACCACCGACGTGACAGCTATTACCGATGATGAGATTGACTTGAACAAGGAGTTTGACTTCCTCTCTACCAACCTGGAGCACTATACGATTCCGAAGGGCGTAGAGGTATACGAAATCAATGGTCCTTTCTTCTTCGGAGCTGGTAACAAGTTTGAGGAAGTGATGGCAGCTTTCGGTGACCGTCCACAGGTACGCGTCATCCGTATGCGCAAGGTTCCATTTGTTGATTCAACCGGTATCCACAACCTCACCAACCTCTGCGAGATGAGTCAGAAGGAGGACATTCAGGTTGTACTTTCCGGTGTTTGCGAGAAGGTAAACGCCCAGTTGGAAAAGGCTGGTTTCTACAATATTCTTGGCAAGGATAATATCACAGATCACATCAGCAAGGCTCTGAAACGTGCTGAAGAGATTATTGAGAAGAAAACTGTTAATAGTTAATAGTTTACAGTTTACTGATTGTAGACCATCAAATAAAAAAGATGCATTGCTGGATATACCAGTAATGCATCTTTTTTTATTGTCATTAAGTAACTGTTAACTATCAACTGTTAACTATCAACTATTACAGAACTGTTAACTATAAACTGTTAACTATCAACTATTACAGAACCTTTCCCAGAAACTCCTGTAGTCTTGGCGATTTCGGATGGTTGAATATTTGCTCAGGAGTTCCGTCTTCCGTGATATAGCCGTCGCTGAAGAAAAGTACACGGTTGGCCACTTCTCTTGCAAATCCCATCTCGTGGGTCACCACCACCATCGTCATTCCCTCGGCAGCAACATCTTTCATCAGCTGCAGCACCTCGCCTACCATTTCCGGATCGAGAGCAGAAGTCGGCTCATCAAAGAGGATTACCTCAGGATTCATCGCTAAGGCACGGGCGATAGCTACGCGCTGCTTCTGTCCGCCCGACAGACTGTCGGGATAACTGTCGGCCTTATCCAACAATCCGATACGGGTCAGAAGTTCCGTTGCCTTCTCATCAGCTTCTTCCCTTGTCATCTTACCCAATTCTACCGGAGCCAGCATGATGTTGCGGCGTATGGTCATATTAGGGAAGAGATTGAACTGCTGGAATACCATACCCACCCTCTGGCGCATTCGGTTGATATCAACATCGCTTGATGTGATATCCATATCATCAATAAAGATTTTACCCTCGGTAGGTTCTTCCAGAAGGTTGATGGAACGCAGGAAGGTACTCTTGCCACAACCCGACGGACCGATGATGGCAACCACCTCACCTTTCCTCACCGAGGTGGTAATGCCTTTCAGCACCTCGTTGTCGCCGAAGCGTTTACGAAGTCCTTCTATCTTGATTATTTCGTTCATTTTATCCATTGTTTTAAAGCTTTTGCCCTTTCAGGATTCCTCATTTCCTTTCGCTCTTTCTCAGTCTCTTCTCCAGCCTTCTCACTCCTGCGTTCAGTCCGAGAACAAGAACGAGATAGAGGCAGGCTACTACGCCCAACGGCATCATCGCTTCGTAAGTAATGCTTCGGATGATGTCGGAACCCTTGGTCAAGTCTACCAGTCCGATATAACCGCTGATAGAGGTTTCCTTGAGCAAAGTGATAAGTTCGTTACCCATAGCCGGAAGCACATTCTTGAAGGCTTGCGGAAGGATGATGAGACGCATCGTCTTGCCATACGAAAGACCAAGACTTCTACCCGCCTCCATCTGACCATTATCCACCGACATGATGCCCGAGCGGATTACCTCGGCAATATAAGCTGCCGAGTTCAAGCCGAAGGCGATGACAGCCACCAGTATCTTATTGACATCTGCTGATGCAAACACCACATAATAGATAATGAGCAACTGCACCATGGTTGGCGTGCCTCGCATGATGGTAAGGTACAGCTGGCAGAGCATGTTCGGAATCTTCCAGTCGCCCTTACGTTCATGACGTGCTCTGACAATAGCTATCAGCGTTCCGAGTATCACGGAAAGGATGATGGCGAAGAAGGTGATGATGAGCGTATTGCCCAAACCCTGCAACAGATACTGATAACGGTTGTCATCTATGAAGCAGGATTTAAACTTATCTATCACTCCCGGCTGGTTACCAGCTGCTTTCACTTCATTGGAATTCACCATGATAACCTGTCGCACATCGGCATAGGAATCTGTAAATCCGATATTCTTCTTCCGTTCAGGAGTAACCGTGATGCCGGCAATACCCGCATCCGCCTTACCAGCCTGTACAGAGGTGATGATGGCATCAAACTCCATATCGAGAATCTCGACATCCACGCCCATCACATCGCCGATGGCATTCGCCACATCCACGTCGATGCCCACAATCTTGCCATTCTGGTAATATTCGAAAGGCTCGAAGGTAGCGTTGGTGGCAAAACGGAGACTCGCCTTCAAGCCGAGTTTCTGCAGCGCTTCCGGCCCCACCTTCTTCACATCAGAAGTCTTTGGCGTATAAGCCACGGCTATGCCCCGTTCCAGATGGCGGTTGACGATGGAATCGATGACGCCATTCTCTTTCAGAATGCGGATGGCATGATTGATGGACTGCTGCAACTCAGCATGATCCTTAGCCACGCAGATGGCGAAAGAGGACGCATCGAAGGTTTCGGGCAGGATACGGAGCGATGGGTTCACCCGTTGGAATGCCTTGGCTGGCGCCTCATCGGTCACCATGCAGTCTATCTTACCCTGCAGGAGTGCCTGAATGGCATCGGCTCCCTTGTTGTACCGTTCTACCTTGGTACCGCCACCTTCCTTTTCCAGCTCTGTAGCTAGTCCGTCGCTAGTGGTACCGAGCTGCACACCAATCACAGCCCCCTTCAAATCAGTCTTGCTCTTGATTTGCCTGTCAGCATCTGACGCTCCCGAGCCACACGCCACGAAGAGCACACTCAGGAGTAAAGTCAAGAAGCCCAGCTTAAACTTTCCCGTTTTTCTGTATTTCATCATTCCAGGTATTCGTTTATTGTTGTTTCAAATACTCAGCACACATCTCTGCACATCTTTCTCCGTCTACACCAGCCGATACGATTCCGCCTGCATAACCAGCACCTTCACCACATGGGAAGAGTCCCTGGATGCGGACATGCTGCAGGGTTTCGCGGTCACGGACGATGCGGACAGGCGATGAGGTTCTCGTCTCCATCGCTATCAGCGTAGCCTCGTTGGTCAGGAAACCATGGGCATTCTTGCCGAAGGTCTTGAAGCCTTCCTGCAGTCGCTTGCTCACGAAAGATGGCATCCAGAAATGCAACGGACTCGAAATCAAGCCTGGAGCATAGCTGCTCTTTGGCAGATCATAACTCAAACGATTGTTCACGAAGTCAGCCATGCGCTGTGCAGGTGCAGTCTGCTTCATGTTGCCCTGCTGCCAGCATTGCTTTTCCACGATTTCCTGGAAGTACATCATCTGGAGTGAAGAGTGAGGAGTGAAGAGTGAAGCATTCTCCTGCGCCTTCATTTCCTGCTGTTCGATGACAGACTGATGTTCCTTCACAAACTGCGCCACATCCTCGGGATGAGTTTCCACCACCATGCCCGAGTTGCTCCAGGCAGTACCGCGGTTGCTCGGACTCATACCGTTCACCACGAGCTGTTCCGGTCCGGTGGCAGCCGGAATCACAAAACCACCCGGACACATACAGAAGCTATAGACACCTCTGCCATCTACCTGAGTAACAAAGCTATATTCGGCAGCAGGCAGATATTTTCCTCTACCACTCTTATTGTGATACTGAATCTGGTCGATGAGCTGGGAAGGATGTTCCAGACGCACACCTACGGCGATGCCTTTTGCCTCGATATCTATCTTTGCCGAAGCGAGATAACGGTATACATCGCGGGCACTATGACCTGTTGCCAGGATAACTGGTCCGCGATAAGTTTCCTCAGCACCTGTAGCCAGATTCACGGCTTCTACGCCTATCACCCTATCGCCAGCTGCAGCATCAGGTGCCGTCAGCTTACCTTCACTCTCAAGGATTAGACGAATCATCTTGGTCTGGAAATGCACTTCGCCGCCACACTTGATGATGGTGTTGCGCATGTTTTCAATAACGCGTGGCAACTTGTCGGTACCGATATGCGGATGGGCATCTGCCAGGATATTGGTATTGGCACCATGCTGGCAGAATACGTTCAGAATCTTATCTACACTTCCCCTTTTCTTGCTTCGTGTATAGAGTTTGCCGTCACTATAAGCACCGGCTCCACCTTCACCGAAACAGTAGTTGCTCTCACCATCTACCTTCTGAGTCTTGGTAATGTTAGAGAGGTCCTTCTTGCGTTCGCGCACATCCTTGCCTCGCTCCAGCACGATAGGACGGTAACCCAGTTCTATCAGGCGCAGGGAAGCAAAGAGACCGCCAGGTCCCTCACCCACAACGATAACACGAGGTCTGCTGCTCACATCCGGATATTCGGTATGGACATACTGGTCGTCCTGCGGAAATTCGTTGATATAAGCACGCACCTTCAGGTTGACGAAGATGGTGCGCTGACGGGCATCGATGCTTCTCTTCAAAACCCTCACCTGGTTGAGCGTTCTTACATCCAATCCCTTTTCTTTGGCGAGATAACGCTTGATGCCTTTCTCGCTGGCTGCCTGTTCGGGCAGAATTCTTATCTGGTATTCTTGAATCATTTACTTTGAACTTTGAACTTTATGATTAGTTTTATAAAAATGACGAGTGACAAGTGACCGATTCCATATTACGGATTTCGCATTACATTCACAATTCACTTTTCACTTTCACTTTTTCATGCTTCCATTGTAGCCAGCACTTCGAGCGTATCCAGCTGATACATGGTGAACTTACCATCTTCCAATGTTGCAAAGGTTGGCGGATTGCCACCCTTCGGGAAGGTGATGCTGCCGGTATTTACGATGGCCTGCCCCTTCTCGTTATGAGAGAGTTCCCAGAGATGGGAGTGGCCATAGATCATTGCCTCGTAAGGACCCTTCGGCATGTTTTCCTTATTGTATACATGTCCATGAGTCAGAAGATACCGCTTTCCTCCGTCTACCAGCAAGGCATAGGTCTCCATGATAGGGAAATCGAGGAGCATCTGGTCTACTTCCGCATCACAGTTGCCACGCACAGCGATAATCTTATCTGCCAGCGCATTCAGTCGTTCTACGATACCCTTAGGATCGATTCCTTCCGGAATGCGGTTGCGGGGACCATAGTTGATGATATCCCCCATGATGCACATCATGTCACAATGTTCAGCCTCGAAGAAATCGAGGACCTTTTCCAAGGCTGGCAAACAGCCGTGGATATCTGAGAATAAAAGATATTTCATTCGTTCCTTCTTATGTTTGTTATGCTTATGTCTTTTATGCATTGAATTGCAAGCGCAAAATTAAGCAAATAATCCGAAACACCCAAACATTTCAACGTTTTTTATATATATAATAAGGTATAAGGAAGAGGAAGAGCCTGTAATTATCTACTGAAATAGCTTTTTTACCTACAATATGCTACTTTTTTGTTAAAATCCTTGGCAGTTTGACATATTATTCGTACTTTTGCCCTCAAGTTCTGCTTCGGCCCCGGTCGTTTCGGGGGAGGCATTACATTACCAACGTAAAATTCAAGAACATATGAAAGTATTAAAATTCGGCGGAACATCGGTTGGTTCCGTAAAAAGCATCCTCAGCTTGAAACGTATCGTTGAAAACGAGGCTAAGAAACAGAGTGTAGTGGTTGTCGTGAGCGCACTTGGCGGTATCACGGACAAACTCTTGCAAACCTCTCAACTTGCCCTCCAGGGTGATGAACAGTGGAAAGTAGAATTCGAAGCCATGGTTGATCGCCACCACAAGATGATAGACACCATCATCACCGACACTACAGACAGAGAAAACTTATTCAAATCGGTTGATGCCCTCTTCGAGCAGTTGAAGAGCATCTATTTTGGTGTGTACCTCATCCACGACCTCAGCGAGAAAACGCAGGATGCCATCGTGAGTTATGGTGAAAGACTCAGTTCCAAGATTGTTGCCACATTGATTCGTGGAGCCAAATGGTTCGACTCCCGCAACTTCATCAAGACTGAGCGCAAGAACGGCAAAGGCAAGCATGTACTCGACAGCGAGCTGACCAACAAACTGGTAAAAGAAGCCTTTGCAGAAATTCCACGCATATCTCTCGTTCCGGGTTTTATCAGTCGTGACAAGAACACAGACCGCACCACCAACCTTGGCCGTGGCGGTAGCGACTACACAGCAGCCATCATAGCAGCTGCCCTCGATGCAGAAGTGCTCGAAATCTGGACTGATGTAGACGGTTTCATGACCGCCGACCCACGTGTCATCAAATCAGCTTATACCATCAACGAACTGAGTTACGTTGAGGCGATGGAGCTTTGCAACTTTGGTGCAAAGGTCATCTACCCTCCAACCATCTACCCGGTTTGTGTCAAGAATATTCCTATCAAGGTTAAGAACACCTTCAACCCAGATGCTCCGGGCACCATCATCAAGAACAAGATAGATGGCGACCAGAAGCCTATCAAGGGTATCTCTTCCATCAACGGTACAGCGCTCATCACCGTAACCGGTCTTTCCATGGTCGGTGTGATTGGTGTAAACCGCCGTATCTTCACCGCTCTTGCCAACGAGGGCATCTCTGTGTTCATGGTGTCACAGGCATCATCAGAGAACTCAACCTCTATCGGTGTGCGCGAGCAGGATGTAGAAGAGGCTGTAAAGGTATTGAACAATGAGTTCCACAACGAGATTGCCGATGGTGCCATGTTCCCAATGCACGCAGAGAAGGGCTTGGCTACTATCGCCATCGTGGGTGAAAACATGAAGCATGCTGCCGGTATCGCCGGTAAGCTCTTCGGAACCCTCGGCCGTAGCGGTGTTTCCGTCATTGCCTGTGCACAGGGTGCTTCAGAGACCAACATCTCGTTCGTAGTGAAGAGCGATTATCTGAGAAAGTCACTCAACGTACTCCACGACAGTTTCTTCCTTTCAGAATACAAGGTGCTGAACCTCTTCATCTGCGGTGTGGGTACCGTGGGCGGAAAGCTCATCGAGCAGATCAAGAACCAGTATGCCGACCTCATGGAGCGCAGCAAGCTGAAGCTCAACGTGGTGGGTATCGCTTCTTCCAAGAACGCCATCTTCAACCGCGATGGTATTGATCTCGAGAACTACAGCGAGGAACTGAAGAAATCAGACCCAAGCACTCCAGAGGTTCTGCGCGATACCATCCTGGCGATGAACATCTTCAACAGCGTGTTTGTAGACTGTACTGCCAGCAAGGATGTGGCCGCCCTCTACCAGAGTCTGCTGGAGCACAACGTAAGCATTATCGCAGCCAACAAGATTGCTGCATCAAGCGAATATGAGAACTACGAGAAACTGAAGAAGACTGCCATCCAGCGTGGCGTAGTATTCCGTTTTGAGACCAACGTAGGTGCTGGTCTTCCTATCATCGGAACCATCAACGACCTCCGCAACTCCGGAGATAAAATCCTTAAGATTGAGGCAGTTCTCTCAGGTACGCTCAACTTTATCTTTAACGCCATCTCCAGCGTCGTCCCATTCTCTGAGACCGTGAGACTGGCTAAGGAAAAGGGCTACAGCGAGCCTGATCCACGTATCGACCTGAGCGGTATGGACGTGATTCGCAAGCTGGTGATTCTCTCCCGCGAGGCAGGTTACCGCGTAGAGCAGGAAGATGTAGAGAAAAACCTCTTCGTGCCAGACAAATACTTCAAGGGTTCGCTCGACAACTTCTGGAAGAAACTTCCTGAACTCGATGCCGATTTCGAGGCTAAGCGCAAGGCGCTCGATGTAGAGCACAAACGCTGGCGCTTCGTTGCTACCCTGGATGGCGGCAAGACTAGCGTAGGTTTGCAGGCTGTAGGTCCTGAGCATCCGTTCTACAATCTGGAAGGTTCCAACAACATCGTGCTGCTCACCACCGAGCGCTATAAGGAATACCCTATGATGATTCAGGGCTATGGTGCCGGAGCCAGCGTAACTGCTGCCGGTGTATTCGCCAACATCATGAGTATCGCTAACATTTAACACTTAACATTAAAAGAAGAGATGAAACATATTATCATTCTTGGTGACGGAATGGCTGACCACCCGGTAGAAAGACTGGGTGGAAAGACTCTCCTGCAATACGCCAACAAACCCTATATGGATATGCTTGCCAAGAAGGGCAAGACAGGAAGACTCGTTACCGTGCCAGATGGATTCCATCCTGGTTCTGAGGTAGCCAACAGCTCTATCATGGGCTATGACCAGAACGAAGTTTATGAAGGACGCGGACCGCTAGAGGCTGCCAGCATCGGCTATGAACTGGAGCCTACCGACCTTGCCCTGCGCTGCAACATCATCAATGTGCAGGACGGCAAGATTATCACCCACAACGGTGGTAACCTGGAAACGGAAGATGCGGATGTGCTCATCAAGTATCTCAACGAAACCCTCGGCAAGAAATATCCTGATGTCAAGTTTGTTACCGGCATCCAGTATCGCCATCTTCTGGTGGTGAAGCACGGAAACAAGCATATCGACTGTGCCCCACCTCATGATCATCCCAACGAGGAATGGCATAAGCTGATGGTGAAACCTATCTTGCCGGAGATTGGAGGCGATGAGGGTCACATCAGCCGTCGTGATACAGCCGACCTTCTGAACCAGCTGATTCTCGAGAGTCAGGAACTCCTGGAGAACCATCCTTTCAATGTGGCGCGCAAGGAGCGTGGCGAACGAATGGCCAATCTTATCTGGCCTTGGGGCGGCGGTTACCGTCCGCACATGCTCACCCTCTCCCAGATGTATCCACAGATCAAGAAGGGTTCTGTGATTTCTGCCGTAGACCTGATTCGAGGCATCGGCCATTACGCCGGTCTGCGCAACATCATCGTTGAGGGCGCTACCGGTCTTGCCAATACCAACTACGAGGGCAAGGCAGCCGCAGCTATTCAGGCATTGAAGGATGGCGACGACTTCGTTTATGTTCACGTAGAGGCGAGCGACGAGGCAGGTCATGATGGCGATCTGGAGTTGAAGCTGAAGACCATCGAGAACCTCGACCAGCGACTCATCAAGCCTATCTTCGATGAAGTAAGCACCTGGGACGAGCCGGTATGCATCGCAGTTCTCCCCGACCATCCTACTCCGGTAGAAATCCGTACCCACGTCAAGGAGCCTGTGCCTTTCATCATCTATTACCCTGGCATTGAGCCGGATAGCGTAGAGAAGTATGATGAGGTAAGCTGCGTGAGTGGCGGTTACGGCATGCTGCAGCTGCAGGAATTCATGAATGCCTTCATGGCGATCAATTAAAATCAACGGCTTCATGATAGTCCCCAAAGCTAATCATAAAGTTTAATGTTCAAATCTCAAAGTTAAAAGTAAAAAATGAAATATTATTCAACAAATAAGAAAGCACCCATCGCCGACCTTCACAAGGCGGTAGTTAAAGGTCTGGCAGAAGACCGTGGCCTCTATATGCCAGAAATCATCAAGAAGTTGCCACAGGATTTCTTCGACAACATCGAGAAACTTTCCTTCCAGGAGATTGCCTACAAGGTAGCTGATGCCTTCTTTGGCGAGGACGTTGATGCCGAGTCATTGAAGAAGATTGTATACGATACCCTGGCATTTGACTGCCCTGTAGTCGAGGTAGAGCCAAACATCTACTCTCTCGAGTTGTTCCATGGTCCTACCCTCGCCTTCAAGGATGTGGGTGCGCGCTTCATGGCCCGTCTCCTGCAGTACTTCGTACGTCAGGAGGGCAAGGAAGAGGTGAATGTGCTCGTAGCTACATCGGGCGATACCGGATCGGCTGTTGCCAACGGTTTCCTCGGCGTTGACGGCATCCATGTTTACGTGCTCTATCCTAAGGGCAAGGTGAGCAAGATTCAGGAGAGCCAGTTCACTACCCTCGGTCAGAACATTACAGCCCTTGAGGTAGATGGCGTATTCGACGACTGCCAGGCACTGGTGAAATCTGCGTTCATGGACGAGGAGCTCAACAAGCACATGAAGCTCACTTCAGCCAACTCTATCAACGTAGCCCGCTTCCTGCCTCAGGCATTCTATTATTTCAATGCCTATGCCCGCATGAAGGAGAAGGGGCTCGCCGACAAGCTGGTTATCTGCGTACCTAGCGGCAACTTCGGCAACATCACAGCCGGACTCTTCGGTCATGAGATGGGATTGCCTATCCACCGCTTCATCGCAGCCAACAACGCCAACGATATCTTCTACGAGTATCTGCAGACAGGCAAGTACAATCCACAGCCTAGCAAGCAGACCATCGCCAATGCCATGGACGTAGGCGACCCATCAAACTTTGCCCGCATCTACGACCTCTACAAGGGCAATCATGATGCCATCGCTGCCTACATCGGTGGTGCTACATACAAGGACGAGCAGATTGCAGAAACCATGAAGCAGTGCTACAATGAAACCAAGTATGTGCTTGACCCTCACGGAGCTTGCGGCTATCGCGCCCTGAAGGAGCAGTTGAAGCCAGGTGAGGTTGGCGTGTTCCTCGAGACCGCTCATCCAGCCAAGTTCAAGGAGAAGGTAGACAGCATCCTTGACAGCGACATTGAGATTCCTGCACGCCTTGCAGAATTCATGAAGGGTGAGAAGAAGAGTATCCAGATGACCAAGGATTTCGCATCATTCAAGAACTACTTGATGAACGAATAAACCATACATACGGAAAAGCCTTTCTCTTTCTCAAGGGGAAGGCTTTTCCCATTAAAATAAACTCAGACTCAGATTTGTCAGGACAGATGGGTCTTGAATTTTATAACAACAGAAAACGGGAAAAATTTATGAAGATTGTTATTCTAGACGGCTATGCCGCAAACCCGGGAGATTTGGATTATCATCTTCTGGAGAAACTGGGCGAGGTGGTAGTTTATCCTCGCACATCAGATGCAGAGAAAGTGGAACGTGCCAAGGATGCCGACATCATCCTTCTGAACAAGGTGCAGATAGATGCAGAGACGCTGGCGCAGCTTCCTAAACTGAAATACATCGGTATCCAGGCTACCGGTTTCAACGTGGTAGACATCGAGGCTGCCAGGAAACAGGGCATCATCGTAACCAATATTCCAGCCTACAGCACCGACAGCGTGGCGCAGATGACCTTTGCCCTCATCCTTGCCGTAACCAACCGCGTAGAGCATTATACCCAGGAGAACCGCAACGAGCGCTGGGCTTACAATAAGGATTTCTGTTATTGGGATACCCCACTGATGGAGCTTGCCGGCAAGACCCTGGGTATCATGGGACTGGGCAATATCGGCATGAAAGTTGCCAACATCGCCCGCCAGTTTGGCATGAACATCTGTGCCTGCACCAGCAAGAATTCGAGCAATCTGCCTGAGTGGATCCAGAAGGTGAGCAAGGAGGGTTTGCTTGCCACGAGCGATATTCTCTCGCTCCATTGTCCGCTTTCTGATGACACCTATCATTTCATCAATAAGGAGAGTCTGGAGAAGATGAAGGATACCGCCATCCTGGTAAATACGGGTCGCGGTCCGCTGGTAGATGAGGAGGCCGTAGCTGCTGCCCTCCACGAAGGCAGTCTGGGTGCCTACTGTGCCGACGTAATGGCTCAGGAGCCGCCATCAAAGGAGAATCCGCTCTTCGGCGAGCCTAATGCCTACCTCACTCCTCATATTGCCTGGGCCACCTACGAGGCTCGCGAGCGCCTGAACAAGCAGGTAGCCGCCAACGTCAAGGCATTCCTCGAGGGCAATCCGATTAATGTCGTGAATAAGTAAGAATGCTACTTTAAAAATCTGCATTTCTTAAATGAAGACAGCCAACCTTCAATATCCCAATTGAAAGTTGGCTGTTTACTTTTTCTCATAGTTTTCTTCTGAACTGCCTAATCAGGTACTTGGGATTTCGTCTCATATTCCATAAGTCAACAAGAATAATTCTATCGTATTCCGCATCATATCGATAGATGATTTTCCAATTTTTATTCAAACAATTGCATGATATCCATACAGAAGAATTCTTCAAATGGGATACCATCGGTGCCAACAACGATTGATTTCAGAGGATGGAATTTCTCTTGAAACATAGGAATACCACTATTCATGCCTCTCTTTCCACTCTTAACCTCTATGGCAACGAAATCTCCTTGTGACTCCAGGATATAATCCACCTCATTATTATGATCTCGCCAATAATAGAGATGACAGTCATTGTCCTCCACAAAATCGAGAAGACAAGTACCCACTGCCGATTCCACCCATCTGCCCCAAATCATTGGGTCAACATAATCTTTGTCAAACCCCTTACCGCGATATGCCGTGAACAAAGCATTGTTAAACACTGTAAACTTTGGGATAGACTGTCTCTTACGAGCCTCATCGCATGCAAACTTTTGAAGTCCGCAAAGCAAGTTGGCTTGCTTCAATATTTCGAGATAAGAAGACAAAGTCGTGACATTGCCTGCATCTTGCAATTGTCCAAGCATTTTGGTGAGTGACAACAACTCACCAGAATAAGAACAACCTACCTCAAAAAGCTGTGACATGAGTGAAGGCTTGTAAATATTCGAAGTCAAGAGAACATCCTTTTCAATGGCAGGTGCCACAAGAGAATCCTTGACATATTTCCTCCAACGCCTAAAATCCCCGATATAATCCACCGAGCCTGGATAACCTCCAAAATAAATCCATTGTTGGAGTGATAATCCGAAGGCAGCTTTCATTTCCGGAAAAGTCCAATGCCCCATACGAATCAACTCGAATCTACCAGCTAAAGACTCGGTTAGCCCTTTGCGCAAAAGCAAGCGAGACGAACCCAGCAATACGACTTTCAGGTTTACATGATTTAGGGTATCGGCATCCCACTCTCTCTTCACATATTCACTCCATCTGCGTATTTTCTGTATCTCGTCTATTACAAGAACAGCTTCTTGCAAATGCTGAATATCCATTCGGCTTCGAACAGACTCCCAAGAACGTCGAATCCAATCCGAATCTTCTTCATTTACAGAATCAGCATTAAATTGAAATACTACCTTATCAATAGTCTCTGCTATTTGCGCCATAACTGTTGATTTGCCAACCTGTCTTGGTCCTGCCAAAACAAATATACATTTACGTCTTTCGCTCAACCTACTCAACATCAAGTTGTAATGTGGTCTTCTATACTCACCCATATTCTTTAATTTGTAATATTAAACAACTCAATTCTTCGTCACGAATTACTCAATTCTTCGTCACGAATTACTCAATTCTTCGTCACGAATTACTCAATTCTACTTTGCAAAGATACAAAGAATAGATGAGTAAACACATTACCCATGATTATTTTTTAGCATTCTTAACTCATCATACAGCTTTGCCCTCTCCTTCACGCGCTTAGGATGCACCTGGCCAGATATACATCTTCTCATAATGCTGACGAAACATTCGTTCTATATTCTTTTCCTGTTTTATACACTATCTATACAGTTGAGCCCAGCAAAAAACTAAGCAAAACTCAGACTTTTTCCCTATCTCCTCTTCACCAAAACATAGATGATGACGGGAGCACCGAACAGCGGGGTGACGGCATTCAGCGGGATGATGCCACCGTCCGACGGAAGGGTGCAGAAGAGATTGCAGAGAAGGGCAATGGCTGCACCCATCAGCATCGTGACGGGCAACAGACGGCGATGATTCTCCGTGCCGATGATGAGGCGGGCGATATGCGGCGTTGCCAGACCGATGAAGGCGATGGGACCGCAGAAGGCGGTAACCACAGCCGTAAGAAGACCGGTGATGATGAGCAGAACGATGCGCAGACGCCTGATGTTGAAACCCAGATTCTCGGCATACTGTTCGCCTAACAGCATGGCGTTCAGCGGTTTTACAAGAAGCAGAGACGCAGCCAGGGCAATGAGGGCCAACGGGATGAAGAACATCATCTGCTGGCTCGAAACATTGCCAAAGCTGCCCATGCCCCAAACCATATACGATTTCACGCCCTCTGCCGTGCTGAAGAAATTGAGCAATGAGATGGCGCTGCTGGCAAGATAGCCCACCATCAGTCCGATGATGAGCAGTACCGTATGGCTGCGCACAATGGCAGAAAAGAAGGTGATGATACCCATCACCACCATAGCCCCTATGAAGGCTGCAATGAGGATAGCCAGGAAACCGCCGATGGCATAGTTGCCGGCATCGCCCAGAAATCCTACCCCTAAATCATCCAGGGCAATATTGCCGCCAAAGGCAAGCATCACGATGGCTACAGCCAGTCCGGCTCCGCTGCTGATACCGAATACGTCAGGACCCGCCAGGGGGTTGCGGAAGGCTGTCTGCAGGAGCAAGCCGCTCGTGGCGAGGGCTGCGCCCGAAAGCAAAGCGGCAATCGCCGCCGGCAGTCGCGATTCCAACAGAATATAGCGGTAGGTTTCGTCAGTCTGAGAGCCCGAAATAATCGCCCCCACGTCCTGCCATGGGATGTTTACACTCCCCCATGCCAGGTTGGCGAAAAACAGTATGATAATGGCGATTGCCCCAAAAACGATGGTTTTCATTCACTAAAACTATTTCTTGTAAAATCTCTGATTAAAGCCCTATTTCTTATAGAATCTCAATTTGCCGAACCGCTCGCCATGAGCCAGGATGATGAACTCTCTGAGCAGCAGTTCGGGATGGAAACTCGTAAGCTCGAAATAAGGTACCGTAGAGGTATCTACCTGATAGATATTACCCCGGTTGAAGGCAGCAAGAGCCTTGTAGCCGTCATATTCCTGAAGCAGTTGAGCCTGCGACAGAGGAGCACCACCGAAATACTTGAATGCCCATACATCCACCTGCTTTCCCTTCGCCAGGATTTGCTCCGGACTCATCGCCAGACTTCCGCTGTGTTCATCGTCCTCGAAGATATAACGGGCGTTGGCATCCTTCAGCAGAATACCGATAGTACTCTGACCTCCAGGCACATACCATACATTTCCCGTCTTTCTTTCGGTCAGGATGGAGAGGCCCTTCGGATACCCGGCTGCCTCAGCTTTCAGCTTCAGATATTCCTTTTCTATCTTCGCAAAGAGCGAATCTGCCTTTGGTTCGCAAGATGCAGCAAGAGCGGTCTTCGGTGCATTCCCGTCTTTTTTAAAGAGCATGCCGTAGAATTTCATCCATTCCGCCCTGCCCAATGGCGAAGACTCCATATAGTCAGCAGCCTCGATGATGGGCACGTGCAGCTTGTCGAGCTTGCCATATCCTCCGCTGTTTTCGAAAGGCGAAAGGAGGATGGCTTCGGGCGTCAGGGCGATGATGCGCTCGATATCGGGTGCCATGCTCGAACCGCAATCCACGATGGAATTTCCTACAGAAGCTTTTCCGGCAGAAACATTTCCGGAAGAAGCTTTTCGGGCAGCAGTATTCCTAGAAAGAGCAGCCCTCTTCTTTACATCCGGAATATTGATGTAATCGAGGTCGCAGACACCACGGATGGCCTGCTGGCAGCCCAGTTCGTACATCAGCTGGCAATGGGGAGCGATGAAAACGGCACTCCTCTCCACCGGTGTGCGCACGGTATCGGTAGTGCATCCCATGCCCGAAGTGCGTTGCAGGGCGAGTCGGGCAACCATCTCATCCCCCTCCTTTCCCTTTGGGATAAGGATATAGCGGTGCAGCAGCGTCCCCGCCTTCCAGGGATTTGCAACGTTCACCTCAGCATACTGATACTCAGCGTCTTCCGCATCATTATTCAAAGATGCGGTCCCCTTTTCCCCATGCTTCACGATGGTTAGAAGTTTGGCATACTTCATCTTCAGAGTATCCCCTTCTTCAGCCTCTCCCGCCGTCGTCTTTCCGCCCTGGCAGGCAGTCAGCACAAGGAGCGCCAGGAGTGCCCCGAATATATATATTTTTCTGTTCATCATAATTGGTTGATTAAAGAATACGTAAATATATTATTCCAAAACCTTACTATTTAATATTTTCCTGATAATTAGAAGCCAAATCATAATACATTAATTTGGTATGCTCATTGTTATCCTTACTTGTCAAGGGTAAAAAGCCATTCTTTTCATAGAAAGGAACTGCCGCCTTATAAGCATCAACTGTTATAAACCGACAACCAGTTTTATTATTTATAACAAACAAGGTTTTAATAAAGTCCAAGAGGAAAGAGCCCATACCTGTACCTCGACATTCTATATCAACCCCTAATCTACAAAGTTTTACGGCTGGATAACTTCTCAATCTTTTCTCTTGAACAAAGCGATGTTTTCTAAATCTATTAAATTCGCTATTAGAATTGAAATCCGTTATAGAAACCTTATCATTAGCTAGACTAAAATATGCAGCAATCTGATGTTGCTTATCTTCTACAACGTATGTAACCGCAAGCATCGCCTGCTTGTAAAGACCAGCTTCCTGAATAACGAAATCATTCAAGTCTTCATCTCCACAATCAAAAGCGGTTACACATTCCATACCTGCCAAACTATGCACAGTATACCTAGTTTGAAACTCTTCTTCTGTCATACGCCATTCTTTTTAACCTTGAAACACACTCATGACTGCATGATAATGCTTCATTCTTTCTTCATATTGCTCCTTACTTTCCTTTGGTGGATTTTTCATTCTTGCCTCAAACTTGCGAGCATCACCACCATAAAGAATCGGAGTTTCTCTAATTGGTCTTGCCATAATACATTCCTCCTTGAGTTTATTAATTAATAATCTTTAATAGGTATTATTCTTATATATAACTGAATTGTTATTTACCTAATCCGCTTCAAAATTACAAAAAGTTTGGGAGATAATAGCTTTTTTTAGAGAAAACTTTTGGTTTTGTACGTAAATTCCTAGTTTTTACGGGTATTCTGCGTTTCTATGAATATAAAAACAGCGAAAGATGACATCCAAGGATGCCATCTTTCACCTCTCTCCCCACCTACTCTATCCTGATAACCACTTCGCCCCCGCGTCTCAGCACCTTGTTAACATGGTCGAAGAGTTGGAGAAAGAGTTCCTGGCTTCTGAGGACGAAGCCGGGAGCATGAGCCTCGCCGATGAGGATGCCGCCCTTGCGGAGACGGAACGGACCATTGCCCGGCTGAAGCATCGGACACGAAAGGGCATGAAGCTCATCCATGCACCCGAACCTATGATGCTTGCGCTCCAGGCGGCAGCGCTCGCAGATTTCGGGGAGAGGAAGAGGCGAACAGCCCAACCCTGATGAAGCATCAGAAGAAGAGGAAGCCTCCTTCTTCACCACCTCCAAGAACATCATCTTGCGGGCGAAACTGCGGCATTTAGCCACCACTACGCGATATTCACCAGGCTCCAGGCAGCCCTCCTCGCGCTCTACTGTATCGCAAATATGCTCGTGGTCAACAACGCCACCCTTGCGATCTGCTATTTCCTGACTGAGGCGACCCACTACGGCGCCACGAACTGTACGAAAACGATTTAAGACTAATTTCATCATAACAGACAATAACCGATAAAAATAACAAACAAAATATGCCCAAAAAGCTATTGAGAAAACAATGAAAATTCACATTCACTTTCACATTTTCTGAACGTAAAACGACTGGTAATAATCAGACAAATCCTTGCAACCTTCCGGCAACTGATGGTACACCAGCTGAGGGAACATTTCCTTCAGTTTCATATAAAGACCGATGCCCGGTTTGTCCTGATCAGGCCACATGTGAAGATTTCTTCCCGCTAAAAGATTGCGACATTCTTCATTACAAAGCGTAGCACTCGGGATGGCTATTGCCTTGTAACCCATAGACATAGCGCTCCAGCAGTCGGTACATCCCTCGGTAATAACCAACGGCTCTTTTTCTGTCACCTGCGGCAAGATCTGCATCCCATATACCATCGGCTTGCTACCTGGTGCAAACTTAAACCGCGGTTTTTCTTCAGTCTTATCTCCCAGATATCTGCTCTGAACCGTCAGCAGATTGCCATGAACGTCATAATAGGGAATCAACAAGGAAGGACCATCAAAAAACTTTCCACCAAAACGATAGCCAGCAATGGAGAAATCTGTGCTCACCACTCTACACCAATAGATATATTCCGGTCGCAACTTTCTCTGATAGAACAGGAAATCCTTGGCTTTATCTGTCAGTTTCTTACCCATGAGCATACGCATCAGATAATCTACGTCAGGCTTATGCTGAAACTCGCCTCTGATATTGAGTCTGTCCGTATCACATTCAGATTTTCTATGCTCAGCAACAGCTTTATCCCGATGAAGCACATCCTTACGGTTTCCCGCAGAATGATTACCGACGCTGATATTGAATCTTCTGCACAGCCATTGGCAAGCCTCTGGAAAAGAGAGATTCTCCCGTTTCATCACCAGGTCGATATCATCTCCACCCCACCCACATGCAAAGCAATGACAAGTGTTGGTGGAAGTCCAGAAATGCAAACTCGGATGGGTATCATTATGACTGATACAAAGGGCATTATGATACCGCAAACCCATTCCCAATTCATCAGCAACCTCCAGGATGCTGATAGCTCTAAGTTTAGAGAGCGTATTTGAATCTATATATTCTGCCATCTTCTAATTGTCTTTTTTAATATTACCATCACCAATAGTGCCTTTCTGCTGCGTCTTTCTAAGCACCTTTCTATCCTCGCCCTTTGCTGGTTTTTCGAGCCATCCCCATCTGCGCCAGTTGCACACCATGTTACGGGCAGGGGTCTTGAGTTCCTTCTGCTTCAGAAATTCCTCCAGGAACTGATAAGAGAATTCCTGCGGCAACTCGCTGAAATAGTCTACAGTATGATAAGGCTCTCCTTCGCCCTCGGCAGAAATCTGCTCAAAAGCCTTGCCCCACCGCTGCAACATATTCTGCAAGATGCGGTCGGCACAAGCCAGATAGGTCTGCCTAACCAGTTTCCGGATTTCCTTCTCGCTCTTCTTCCCTTCCACTTTGTAAAGCACTTGCATGAGGGCAGCGATGCGGAAGGCTGAAACCGAACTGCGCTTGTAGAAGACATCCATCGACTTGGACATGGTTTTCACCACCTGCTGGCGGCAGTCGTTACACCATTTTACCACCGTCTTGTAGAGCCAGCTCATATCTTCCTCTATCTCCTGATGGAATTTTCCATCTTCCTCATAGCACAACCCGAAGAGCTTATCCAATGTATTCTCCAGCTCATTACGCTGCATATCGGTCAACGCCTGAAACTGTGGCGGATTGTCGCCCAGATGACTGATGAGCGGGCATAAGATGGTTCGGGTTACAGCACCGCCCTCAATGGCAGCCTTGTTCATATATCTGCTCACCGCACTCTGGGTGCCGCAGAAAACGAACGACAGCAAGGCATCTACCATGGCACTATAGCTGGATTCGCTCATGAAATCCTGACCATATACGCTGCCCAGATCGTAAGCCGTCTTGATAACCTGCGAGAGGTCGGCAAACTGGCGCTTGGCAGAATGCACGATGGCAGAAATCTCATCGGCAAATTCGAAGAGCGTCTTCGGAGCACCATAAAGTTTGACGGCTGCATCGCATCGCTTGATAAACATGGTGAGCGATACGGTTTCGGGCAGGATGGTGATGTCGGTCTTCGGTTCGGGTGGCAGCTTGCCATCCTTCTTTCCCTGGCGTCGCTTCAGGGCAGCATACTCCTGCTCCTTGGCTCTCATTTCGCTATCGCGCTCAATGAAAGGTTTCATCAGGGTACGCATGATGTATCTGGCAAACGACTTTCCGCTCGACTGCTCGCCCTCTACGATGACCTGCAATACGATGGCCGATTTTTCTCCCTGATTATCATACACATACTGTATTCTGACACGTGTAAGATAAACGCTGAGCATGGCTGCAGCCACCACCAGCGTAGGATACTTGAGGTCAGAAGGCGAAGTGATCATCCATTCTCTGATGCCCGACGGATAATCTTTATCGGCAATCAGGTGATGCATGGGCATCTCTTCATTCTCTTCTGCCTGTTCAGCCAGCTTTTTTCCTATCAACCCAGATGATACCTTGTTATTGATTCCGCCCTTGGTATCCTCAGGCTTTGCCACTGGATTAGTCTGAGACGCTTCCTGTGGAGGTATTTTCTTTCCTTTTTCCATAATCCCAATCATTGATTATTTCTGAATGCAAAAGTAAGGAAAAAAAGCCTCCCCGGCAATAGGCGTCCTGCCGGTTCGCCTCCTACTAAGCCTCATCGCCGGCAACTAAGCCTTCCGCTAAGCCTCCAGCTCATCTGAAGGCATAAAAAAAAGCACTTTCTGCTTGCAAACGAAGCAAAAAGTGCTGATACTGTATTATTTCTAAAAAATCTTCTGTTCAGATATGTTCCTATTCATTTATAATATATGCCTAAAGATTGCTCTATTCTACGTTTTTAACATTCCATCTAAAACTTGCCAACACTCACAAGAAGCAATCATTTCCCCGCTTCCTACTGCCCCTTACGGTAGATGGCGACAAAACGGTTAGCGATATTGATGAGTTTCTGCCGGGCGTTAGGATCACTTACATCATCAAAACTCCAGTTGGGAAATTCGCCACGCATCTTGGAGAAACGCTTGGAGATGGCACCGCCATTGGTCAGATCGGAAGGCAGGCCCAGCTGCTCCGTAAGATACTTGCAGAAAGATGCGCCATTATCAAATTTGCCATCAAAATCTTTGATTTCAGAGAGCGCCTCCATAATCAGGGCATAGTCTTTCTTCAAAGGAATAGCCTTCTCGTCTATCATCTTCTGCAAGGCTCGCTTTACTCTTTCTCCCTGGCTCAAGTCGCCCCATTCCTTCTCATTATCTTCTTCCGTTTTTTCCTGCCCGCCGTTTTCCTGATGCTCATCGTCTGTCACTTCCAATTCCAATGCCCTCTTCTGTTCAGGCTCGAATCCGTGCAGATAATCTTCATCATTGTTCTGGCGCATCAGTTCATTTATCTGAGATGAAACGAAGAAACCATCCTCGCCATAATAACCGATATTGGCTGCCAGCTGTTCAACCACATCCCGGTTCTTCACGACTGCTCCGAGACACCGCTGAGAAAACTCCTGAGTTACGTAGCCTCTCCATTGCCCCATAATCATTGAGCAAAATTGAAACACTTTCGACTCCAAAGGCATCATCTGAAGTATCACAGCTGCCATATACAGGATGACAAATACGATTCTCTGCCGCTCTTCCTGAGCTGTAGCATACTCATCCTCATCAACATAGTTTTTTTCATATTGCCCTATTCCTTCCACAAAGGCAAGGCGGCTCTCGGTATCGGTATGCGAAAACATCATTTTGTCTACGATGCAGAACACCTCATAAAAAACATCCTCGCATGAACATCTGGACGTAGGAAACCACGTCTTATCATTGAAGATATCATGGGTGATGGCTCTGAAAACCTGATAAATCATGTGTTGCGAAAAAGATTTATCTACCATCTGTCTGGTCTTCATCTTAAATAACCTCATCGTCGTAACCATTTAAACCATCAAGAATCACATCAAGAGAATTGATCAAAGCAAACTGAGAATTCCCATGACAATCGCAACAGACAGCATCTCCATTAACCAGAGCAACAATCTCAACATCGGAGATTTTCACCTTGGTTCGTTTCAGCGAACTGGAAGAGGTACACGGACCTTTCCAATAATATACCTTGATGCCGTAATCTTCCTTGCTGCACAGGTTCACCATCAAGGCAACGTCTCGGTTTGCCTTGTCTAAGTGCAACTGCTTACCTTTATCTGTACCGAATTTTACCTCATACATACTGGCATTGAGACACTCCATTAATGACTGCTGCATCTGTAATTGCATGACAAAGGAATATGGCGCATCGCTGAGAGACTGATGGCGAGGAAAAGAAAACACCACAGCCCTTGGCCTGCAGCCAGCCTTGATTCTTTCAGCCACGGCATCAAAGAAATCACCAGGTGGCAACTTGGCAGAAATCACCATATTCCAGCCATATTGATTCGCCACCCTGTTGATATTATCACGCAGAAGAGCCACCACCTTGTCCTGCCCTCTTTTGCCGCCGAAGATTCTAGATTCTTCCACAAAAAGGAAACCTCTGTTGGGGCGATTATCAATGATTACCTTACAGAAAGGCTGGTTGTGAATTTCATTCTCCTTAAAGTTACTCCAATAAAATTCTTTTTTGTCTGCGCATACATCCAGCACAGCCACACCTTCGCGAAATCCCAATATTCGGTTGTCGTGAATAACGTCTTCCTCATTCTTCCGTGATTCCACCAAAGTCATTTTCTTGCTTTTCAGCAAACTGTCCATTACCTTCTCGAAACCAGTCTGACATTCCTGATATTTTTCAGGCGATGACATTTCGAGAAAATCCAAGGGTAGAGTACCCTCGATACTTGAAAGATTCCGGCTTTTGCAGAAATCATACTTGAAGACAACAAAAGAAGTCTTTTCTGTGCTGTTTTTAGTTCGTCCAGTCATTAGCTTCTGGTTTAAATTATACCATGAAAGTTATTTTCCATAGCAACTACAAAAGTAACACTTTTTCCCCGAATAAACAAATAAATTCTAAATTATTTTTACCAAATTGTCTTTTTTCATAAAACCATCAAAACAAAATGTGAATGTGAATGTGAATTTGAAATGTAAATCAATGTATCGGGTTGTTCCATCCATTCCTTTAATTGGATATTGTGAATGAAATTCAGTCCTCGCGCGCGTACCTTATTATATATATAATATGAACCTATTATAATGGCTACTATTACTTAAACACGATTATACGCTTCTCCTTCAGGTAACATTGAAAAACATTTCAAATTCACATTCACATTCACATTTTTGCCTTTCCTCCTATCCACCAGCTAACCCACATAGCAAGTAACTGTGCGCCCGATGCCCCCAAAACTGCGTCCCGACGCGCCGCCAGCCACGTCCCGACGCAGATGGCGATACGTCGGGACGCAGCGCCGACTGCATCGGGACGCAGTTGGAAAGGCAAAACATGCTATATAATGTTAACGGATTTAACATTTAATTTAATGGCCATTAAATTAATGGCGGTTAAATTAGGCGGAAGATAATGGGATATGAGGGAGGAATGCTCGTGATTCGGGACAAGGATGCACGTGATTCGGGACAACTATTGTTTTTCAGAGAAAAATGTTGTATCTTTGCACTGTCATTCATTAAGAACAGCAAATGGGAAATTAACCACTAAAAAACGGAGGGGAAAACGACAGGGGTGCACACCTGCCCAATCTCTTTCTAAATGTTGAACCACTAAAAAAAGAAAGGAAAAAAGAAAATGAAAAAGGAAGTTTGGAAAACTATCTTGCAGGTGATTATCGCTGTACTTACTGCCGTAGGCACTACGCTCGGCGTTACCAGCTGCATGTAGACTGATTTGTTTAACCATTAAAAAAAACGATTTGAATTATGGGTATTAAAGTAAAAGCAATTGAGCGCAACGTAGCGTTCGAAAAAGGTAAGCAAAAGTGGGCATTCGTGATGCAGGCTGAACTCTACAGCCAGCTCAACGCCACGAAGGTGATAGAAGAAGCCGCCGTTCGCAGCGGATTGCCTAAGGCGGTGATCAATGCCGGATGGTCCGCCATAGGCGAAGTGATTGCTGCATGGGCCACCGAGGGCCACAGCGTAGCTGTGCCAGGACTGGGAAGCCTCCGATTCGGTCTTAACTCTACCGCCGTAGAGGATGTGAACAAGGTGAGCGCCAACCTCATCACCCGCCGATACATCATCTTCGTGCCTAACACCGACATCAAGAAGGAACTCGAAGAGACTTCCGTCAACATCACCTGCTACGACCGAAACGGCAAGGTGGTGAAGCAGGTTACCTCTACCGATACGCCTCCTACTACCCCATCCGGAGGCGATAATCCATCCGGAGGCGATAATCCATCCGGAGGCGACACCCCATCGGGCGGCGATTCTACTGGCGGAACCGGAAGCGATGGACTTGAATAAAAGGTGCTGAGCCTGAAAAAGTAAAACCCTCCCCAGGTCTTAAAAAGTCCTAGGGAGGGTAAACTTTGTCTGGCAATTTACCAGACGTCCCGAACACAACATGCTAACCCACACATAACCCCTTCGAAATCAGCATGTCGCTAACAATCCTTTGTGCCTCAAATAAATAATACTTTTTTTCAAACTAAATCAACAGCCTAGCCTCACGGCTAAAACGTATATAATGTTCTTACCTTATTTCAAAACATGATGGTAACATATTCTGCAGCGATATCAACCAGCTTCTTGCGGCGGGCTACACCTATTATATAATGAGCCTCCTTCGCCGAACAGTGGAAGTATTTCTTCACAGCTGTTACCAGTTCTTCCTTGCTTATCGAGCCTACACCCTTAGGATAAGCCTTGCGAATAGCCTTCTCGATGTCTGCCATCTTATATTCATGGTGACGCTTGTGGAAGTACTGCGATACAATGATAGAGAGAACTATCACGAGCAGGATGATAATAAATACTACAGACTTGTTCATTTCCTTATCTCCTTTTAATTGATTAGACAATATTAGGTTCGCTGAATCACCCTTCCGGGTGCTCCAAGTTTTCGGCATCACCGATAGCCGTTATCGGTAAATCCTCTGCAAATATAGCATTTTTTCTTGAAACAACAACATTTTTCGGCATTTTTTTCACTATTTCTGCAAAAAAACTTGCAAAATACAAAAAAAACACTTATTTTTGCAAGAAAATAATCCTTAAGACAGAAAGATAATGCAAGAAACTGTAAAGAAAGTATTGAATGGCGATTTTAATCGCAAGAAAGCATTGCTGTTTCTTATAACGGCTCTGCTTACCGTTATCGTCTGGAACCTGCCCATCGACAGCTTCGGCATCGACGGGCTCACCATTGTGCAGCAGCGCGTCATCGCCATCTTTGTCATGGCCGTGATGCTCTGGCTCACCGAGGCCATACCGGCATGGGCAACCAGCGTAGTAATCATCTTCGTGCTGCTGTTCTTCGTCAGCGACTCCGCCTTTAAGATCATGCAAGGCTCGGAGGCAGAGATGGGCAAGCTGCTCGACTATCAGGGTGTGATGGCGTGCTTCGCCGACCCTACCATCATCCTCTTCCTGGGCGGTTTCGTACTAGCCATTGCCGCTACCAAGAGCGGTCTCGACGTGATGATGGCGAAGGCCCTGATTGCGCCATTCGGCAAGCGTTCTGAGAACGTGCTGCTGGGCTTCATGCTCATCACCGGCATCTTCTCGATGTTCATATCAAATACAGCCACCGCCGCCATGATGCTCACCTTCCTCACACCGGTGTTCAAATCAATGCCGCCTTCGGGCAAGGGCCGCGTGGCGCTCACCATGGCCATACCTATCGGAGCCAACCTGGGCGGTATGGGAACCCCTATCGGAACCCCGCCTAACGCTTTCGCCTTCAAGGTTTTGAACGACCCTGCAGGACTCAACCTGGGTCTCAGCTTCGGCGACTGGATGCTGATCATGGCCCCTATGGTGCTCATCATGCTCGTGATGGCATGGATCATCATCCGCAAGATGTTCCCGTTCTCTGCCAAGACCATAGAGCTCAACATCGAGGGCAACATGCAGCACAACTGGCGCACCACGGTAGTGGCCGTCACCTTCCTTGCAACCATCGTGCTCTGGGTATTCGGCAAGCAGCTGGGCATCAACGCCAACACCGTGGCCATGCTCCCTATCGCCATATTCGCCCTTACGGGAGTGGTTACAGCCAAGGACCTGAAGGAGATTGACTGGGCTGTCATCTGGATGGTGGCAGGCGGATTCGCCCTCGGATTGGCGATGAACGGCACCGGTCTTGCCGAGGCAGCCGTAAAGAGCATTCCGTTTGCAGAATTCAATCCGCTGGTCATCATGATTGTATCCGGACTGGTATGCTTCATCCTGAGTAACTTCATCTCCAACACCGCCACCGCCGCCCTGCTCATCCCAATCCTCACAGTGGTATGCGCCGGCATGGGCGACAAGCTCAACACCATCGGCGGCACCTCTACCATCCTCATCGGAGTAGCGGTATCGGCCAGCTGCGCCATGTCGCTGCCTATCTCAACCCCTCCTAACGCCATCGCCTACTCTACCGGACTCATCCAGCAGACCGACATGGTGAAAGCAGGACTCACGGTGGGCATCCTGAGCATGATAGTGGGCTACGCCGTGCTCATCACCTTCTGCAAGATGGGTGTGCTCTAGAGGGGCATCATCTGCGAAAATACACATTATTATATATATAAAGGAATGAAAAAGATTGTTATAGGAATCGACGTAGGCATCTCTACGACCAAGATTGTGGGCATCGATGAAAGCGGCGTGGTGGTAAGCCCCATCCGCATCAAGGCCACCGACCCTATCACCTCGCTCTACGGAGCCTTCGGCAAGTATCTTCACGACAACAAGATTGCGCTGAGCGATGTAGAACAGGTGATGCTCACAGGCGTTGGTTCTGCCTATATCGACGAGCCCATCTACGGACTGCCTACCTCGAAGAGCGAGGAATTCGTGGCCGACGGACTGGGCGCCCGATACGAGAGCAAGCTCGACCGCATGATCGTGGTGAGCATGGGAACCGGTACATCGCTCGTAAAATGCGATGACAACGAGATAAGGCACATCGGAGGCATCGGCATAGGCGGCGGAACCCTGGCAGGACTGAGCCGCATCATGCTCAAGACCGACGACATCAAGCAGATCATCAACCTCGCCAAGGACGGCGACGTGAGCAAGATAAACCTGCTGATAGGCGACATCAGCGCCAAGCCTCTGCCCGGACTCCCGATGAACGCCACCGCATCGCTCTTCAGCAACGCCAAGGCCAACGCTTCGCGCGAAGACATCGCCATGGGACTCATCTGGATGGTGCTGCAGTCGATAGGTTCGGCTACCATCCTCTCATCGCTCGAATCGGGCATCAAGGATTTCGTGCTCATCGGCAACCTCACCCTGCTGCCGCAATGCCGCGAGGTGTTCCCAGCCATGGAGAAACTCTACGGAGTGAGGTTCAGAATACCGAAATACTCGGAATTCTGCACCGCCATCGGAGCTGCGCTCGACTATAAGCGACAAGCAAAATAATCACCCCCGAATCGCCGCAATGCCCTATACACGGGCGTTGCGGCGATTTTCATTCCCACCCCCTGCCACGGCACACAGACAACAAGGGAAAAACGCACACAAGCGCACAAAATGCGCAACACGCTGATAGATAACAACTTAAACGTTTCGGAAAACAGAATTTTGTCAAAGTTTTCCAAAACTTTTTCGTTTCATCCTGATTATCAGTGACTTAATATTTTTTAACGATAAAAAAGTTGTCCAAAAGTAATTACTTTCAGAAATTATTTATATCTTTGCAATGTCAAAAGGAGGTAAATATATACCTCTTCAAGTCATAATGACTTAATACTAAGTAATTTAAACATCAATCGTAAAAGTAATACTAAAATGATCCAGACAGTAGTAAAGCGTGACGGACGCATCGTTGGATTCAACGAACAGAAAATCATGGCAGCCATTCGCAAGGCCATGTTGCATACCGACAAGGGTGAAGATACCACTCTTATCGAGCAGATAACCGACCACATCTCTTATCGCGGCAAGAGCCAGATGAGCGTTGAGGCCATTCAGGACGCCATCGAGATGGAGCTCATGAAGAGTGCCCGCAAAGATGTTGCCCAGAAGTATATCGCATACCGTAACCAGCGTAACATCGCCCGCAAGGCGAAGACACGCGACGTATTCATGAGCATCGTCAATGCCAAGAACAACGACATCACCCGCGAAAACGCCAACATGAATGCCGACACACCAGCCGGCATGATGATGAAGTTCGCTTCAGAAACAACCAAACCATTCGTCGACGACTACCTCCTCTCTGAGGATGTACGCGACGCCGTCATGCACAACTATATACATATTCACGATAAGGACTATTACCCTACAAAGAGTCTCACCTGCGTGCAGCATCCGCTCGACGTGATTCTGAACCACGGTTTCACAGCCGGTCACGGTTCAAGCCGTCCTGCCAAGCGCATCGAGACCGCAGCCGTGCTGGCTTGTATCTCTCTCGAGACCTGCCAGAACGAGATGCACGGCGGCCAGGCCATCCCAGCCTTCGACTTCTATCTGGCTCCATACGTACGCATGTCGTACCAGGAAGAGGTGAAGAACCTGGAGAAGCTGACAGGCGAAGACCTGAGCAACCTCTATGATGCGCCAATCGACGACTACATAGAGAAGCCGCTCGACGGACTGCAGGGTCGCGAACGCCTGGAGCAGCACGCCATCAACAAGACCGTGAACCGCGTGCATCAGGCGATGGAGGCATTCATCCACAACATGAACACCATCCACAGCCGCGGCGGTAACCAGGTAGTATTCTCAAGCATCAACTACGGTACCGATACCAGCGCTGAGGGCCGCTGCATCATGCGCGAAATCCTGCAGAGCACCTATCAGGGCGTAGGCAATGGCGAAACTGCCATCTTCCCTATCCAGATTTGGAAGAAGAAGAGAGGCGTAAACTATCTGCCTGAGGACAGAAACTACGACCTCTACAAGCTGGCTTGCAAGGTAACAGCCCGCCGTTTCTTCCCTAACTTCCTGAACCTCGACGCCACCTTCAACCAGAACGAGAAGTGGCGTGCTGATGATCCGGAGCGCTACAAGTGGGAGATTGCAACCATGGGCTGCCGTACCCGCGTGTTCGAAGACCGCTGGGGCGAGAAGACCAGCATCGCCCGCGGTAACCTGAGCTTCTCTACCATCAACATCGTGAAGCTCGCCATCGAGTGCATGGGCATCGAAAACGAAAAGCAGCGCATCGACATGTTCTTTGCCAAGCTCGACAATATCCTCGACATCACAGCCAAGCAGCTCGACGAGCGCTTCCAGTTCCAGAAGACGGCGATGGCCAAGCAGTTCCCTCTGCTCATGAAGTATCTCTGGGTAGGCGCAGAAAACCTGAAGCCGGAAGAGACCATCGAGAGCGTCATCAACCACGGAACCCTCGGTATCGGCTTCATCGGATTGGCAGAATGCCTGGTTGCCCTCATCGGCAAGCACCACGGCGAGAGCGAGAAGGCACAGGAGCTGGGACTGAAGATTATCACCTACATGCGCGACCGTGCCAACGAGTTCAGCGAGCAGTATCATCACAACTACTCTATCCTGGCTACTCCAGCCGAGGGATTGAGCGGTAAGTTCACTAAGAAGGACAGAAAGCAGTTTGGCGTCATCCCTGGCGTTACAGACCGCGACTATTATACCAACTCTAACCACGTGCCTGTATACTATAAGTGTACAGCCCTGAAGAAGGCACAGATCGAGGCTCCATACCACGACCTGACCCGCGGCGGCCACATCTTCTATGTAGAGATTGACGGCGATGCTACCCACAACCCTTCTGTTATCGAGAGCGTGGTAGACATGATGGATAAGTACAACATGGGTTACGGCTCAGTAAACCACAACCGCAACCGCTGTCTCGACTGCGGCTACGAGAATGCTGACGCCCACCTCGAGGTTTGTCCTAAGTGCGGCAGCCACCACATAGACAAGCTGCAGCGCATCACCGGTTATCTGGTAGGTACTACAGACCGCTGGAACAGCGGCAAGCTTGCCGAGCTCCACGACCGAGTAACCCATATCGGAGGAGAAAAGTAAAAATGATTAGCGTTTTAAGCATCGTACATGATACGATGGTAGACGGTCCGGGCTTCCGCACATCCATTTATTGTGCGGGATGCCCCAACCATTGTCCGGGCTGCCATAATCCGCAGTCGTGGGACATCAGCCACGGCACGATGACCTCTACCGACGAGCTGATGAAGGAAATCATGAGCGACCCCTTCGCCAACGTCACCTTCTCGGGCGGCGACCCAATGTTCCAGGCAAAGGGCTTTGCCGAGCTGGCGCGCGCCATCAGGGAGCAGAGCAGCAAGAGCATCTGGTGCTTTACGGGCTATCTCTTCGAAAACCTCGTGAAGAATCCCGAGCAGCTGGAACTCCTCCGCCAAATCGATGTATTGGTAGACGGCCCCTTCGTACAGGCATTGCGCGATGAAGACCTCTTCTTCAGGGGCAGCAGCAACCAGCGCATCATCAACGTGCAGAAGTCGCTGAAAGAAGGAAGAGTGATAGAACTCAATCTTACAACAGAAAACCCGAATCCGGTATTGTAAATCTACATACCAGATTCGGGTTTCCCGTTTTCTTTTTTCCGTGCCAAAATCATTATCTCTTAGCATCCTTCTCTTCGAGGTAGCTGATAGAACTCTGAATATAATCACGCTCCCACTCGCTCTCGTGCAATTTCTCATCGCCATAGAGCAGAAGGTCGAGATCCAGCGGAACATCTACCTTACGATAAGGGCCACGGATTCTGCGTCCGCATCTCTGCTCCACACTCCGCAGCGCAGCAAGCACAGACTTCTTAGAGCAGATGGTCTCCCCCAACATCACCTGATTCAGAAACTTGTCTGAATTCTCCAGTCCGATAGGCTCAGTCCACATGCGCGGACCGAAAAGGCAGTTCCTGAACATACAACTCAGATGTTCATGCGCCTTCAACACATTCTCCTCCTGATTTCTGTTAGAGCCGATAGCTATAATTACTTTTGTACGAGTTTTCATTATTAAAATCATTATTTCTACAAAACAAGTCAGTTTCTCTGAGAAGAGACAGATAGCCCCCTGCATTTGTATGTCATATTTTGTGCAAAGATATTAAAAATTTTGTAATAAACCGCGATTTATCCGTTTTTTTTTATATTTTTGCAGAATGAATCATCTAAAAGCAAACATTTTAGGGCTCGCTCTGCTCTGCTGCCTCCCGATGGGCGCACAGCTGAAGTGGAACCAGGCCTATCAGACATATATCAACCAGTATAAGGATCTTGCCATCGAGCAGATGCTCCGTTACCGCATTCCAGCCAGCATCACCCTAGCACAGGGACTGTTTGAGAGTGCGGCAGGAAGGAGCGACCTCGTACGCCAGGGCAACAACCACTTCGGCATAAAATGTCACAACTGGACGGGACCAACCCAGTACCACGACGATGATGCCCGTGGCGAATGCTTCCGCGTATACCAGGACGCAAGAGACAGCTACGAAGACCACAGCAAGTTTCTGGCGCGCCAGCCACGCTACGCACGCCTCTTCGAACTCTCGCAGCACGACTACAAGGGATGGGCTCGCGGACTGAAAGCCTGCGGCTACGCCACCAACCCGCAGTATGCCAGCAAGCTGATACAGATTATAGAGCTCTACAAGCTCAACCAGTATGACAAGGCCAAGCGCTACGACCGCTTCATGGCTACCCACAGCGGTACCGACCAGCCTGTAAACGCCGAAGGATTACTGCACCCTATCCATATCTTCAACAAGAATTACTATCTCTATGCCCGCGAAGGCGACACCTTCAAGAGCATAGGCAAGGAGGTGGGCATCAGCTGGCGCAAACTGGCTCGCTACAACGAGCGCAACAAGCACGCCGTGCTGCACAAGGGCGACATCATCTATCTGAAGAAGAAACGTTCCAAGGCACCTAAGCAGTATAAGAAGCGCCCTCACGTAATACAGCCGGGCGAAAGCATGTACGCTATCTCGCAGAAGTATGGCATCCGACTGGAGAAACTCTACAAGATGAACCATCTCGACCCTAACATCCCGGTAAGCGTAGGAACACGACTGAGGGTAAGATAAGTGATGAGTGATTCGGTCACTTGGTGATTCGGTGAGAAATGTGAATGTGAATGTGAATTTTAAATGAAAATACAATGAAGAGAATGATATTATCCCTCGCCACCATGGCGATGCTGATGGCGCCCGGCACAATAAAGGCGCAAAACTTTGACGACTATTTCACAGACAAGACGCTGCGGGTAGACTATACCTTTGCCGGCAACCAGAAGCAGCAGATGATAGCCGTAGACGAACTCAACGTAATGCCACGCTGGTACGGCAAACGGCAGCGACTGGCCGAACTCCCGGTAGAGGGCAACGGACAGATAACCGTACGCGACCACCGCTCGGGCAAAATCATCTACCGCAACTCCTTCTCCACCCTCTTCCAGGAATGGCTCTCCTATCCAGAGGCAGAGAAGAACACGCAGAGTTTCGAGAACGTATTCCTCGTTCCGATGCCGAAAGATACCGTAGACATCACCCTCGACCTGCGCAACAACCGCCGCGAGATAACCACCACGCTCACCCACCAGGTAGCGCCGAAAGACATTCTGATTCATCAGAAAGGCAACAAGCCTACACCATACGTCACCCTGCAGCAGGCTGCCGACACCACCCGATGCATCCATATCGCATACGTGGCTGAAGGCTATACCGATGCAGAGATGCCTGTATTCCTGAAAGATGCGCAGGAGGCTACAGAGGCCATCTTCGCCCACGAACCCTTCAAGAGCATGAGAGACCGCTTCAACATCGTAGCCGTAAAATCGCCATCCAAACAGAGCGGACCTAGCATCCCAGCCCAGGGCATCTGGCACGAGACCGCCCTCAGCTCTCATTTCGACACCTTCTACAGCGACCGCTACCTTACCACCCTGCATCTCAAAGACCTGCACAACTGGCTGGCAGGTACCCCTTACGAGCACATCATCGTGCTGGTAAATTCGGATAAGTATGGCGGTGGCGGCATCCTCAATTCATACAATCTCACTACCTGCCACCAGAAATGGTTCAAGCCGGTAGTGGTGCATGAGTTTGGCCATTCCTTTGCCGGACTTGCCGATGAATATGCCTACGAGCAGGAGCAGATACCGATGTATCCTCACGATGTAGAGCCTTGGGAGAAGAACATCACTACCCTTGCCGATTTCCACGGAAAATGGGAGAACATGATAGACAAGAAGACCAAGATTCCTACTCCGCTCTCAAAGAAAGAGAAGGAGGCGGTGAGCAAGGTGGGTGTCTTCGAAGGTGCCGGATACAGCGTGAAGGGCGTTTACCGCGGTGTGCAGGACTGCCGTATGCGCATCAACGAAACACCGGAATTCTGCCCGGTATGCAAGAAGGCGCTGCAGGACATCATCGACTTCTACACGAAATAAAGAAATCATAAAAACATTATATCTATGAAAGAGCAAAACCTAAACATCAGATACATGGTGGCTCAGCTCTCAGAGTTGAGCCAGCAGGAGCAGGAGCTCGTAAACAGGGCGAAGGCTGCCACCAGCAATGCGTATGCTAACTACAGCCACTTCTATGTGGGAGCAGCCCTGCTTCTGGGCGACGGCAGAATAGTGATTGGAGCCAACCAGGAGAACGCCGCCTTCCCGTCGGGACTCTGTGCCGAGCGCAGCGCCATCTTCGGTGCCCAGAGCAACTATCCCGACCAGCCTATCCTGACGCTCGCCATCGCTGCGAGAAACAGGAATGGTTTCCTCAAGTCGCCTATCTCGCCATGCGGAGCCTGCCGCCAGGTGATACTGGAGATGGAAGACCGCTACCAGCGCCCCGTACGCATCCTGCTCTATGGCGAGAACGGAATCTACTGCTTCGACAGCATCAAAGACCTTCTCCCCTTCAGCTTCGTAGATTCGAACATGAAGGAATAAGATTACAGAGCCCACTTAAAAAAAGGGGCTCAGGATATAAGAAAAAGCCCTACAGGAAAGTCTGCATGATGCAAACTTCCTGTAGGGCTTTCTTCTTATTCCTCCTTATACTCAAAGCATCCTGCGGCAGGCTGCTCTTTCTTTCTCGGCAAACCATCACGGTCGGTTGCCGGAAGCGTTTCTGCATCTGCCTTTCCGATGGCTGCCGACTCCTTGCGCAGATGGAAATCATACTTCAGATTATCGGTGTCGAAAAGACGGAAATGCTTTTCGGCAAACACCGTCGTATCCTTGATGTCCTCATAAACCACATGGGTGAACTTCAGACTGTCGTCTGTCTCCATCTTCTCCGTGCGCAACACACAATGGTCGAAGAGGAAATTGAAGGCATCCTCCTCTTTCGGAGCCTCCCAGACCACCTCGTCATCATGATAACCCGTTACTAGCGAATTTCTCACCTCGAAACGAGGCAGCGGAGAGGCAAAACCGATGGCAGACTCCCGACGCCCGTCAAACGGATAGAACTGGGCTATGGTGCAGCCGTTTACCTCAACATCGCCACCCTCAACATAGAGCGGATGGTTCAGACAGTTGGTTATCTGCGAGTTATAAATCTGCACCTTGGCAGAATCAACCCTCACACCGTAGCCCTGACTGTTATGAATCGTAGCATTCTCAATAAGCAGTTTCTGCTTCGTAGCATCGCCCGCTTCTATCATCACAGCATTGTAGGCACTATGAATATCAGCAAACGAAATCCTGCAGTCATGAGCCGAAGACATCAGTCTGATTCCCTGCCATTGTCCCGGTGTGCGGTCATAAGGCAGATAATCGAACATGTGGTCCAGTCGGTCGCCCCGCATCACCACTTCCCTGTCCATTTCGCCCTCAACCTTCAGCGAACCGAACACCTGCAAACCCGCATTCTCGTGGAAATAGAGTTGGGTGCCCGGAGCAATGGTCAGCGTAGCCGCCTCATCAACCCTGATGCCGCCATAAACCACAACCGGCAGCGTGCTCTCCAGAAGCTTGTCTTCCTTCACCTCGAGCGAATTGAGTTTCATCGCATCCCATGAAAACGCCCTCAGGTTCACCTTCTGCTCCACGCCACTTTCCAGCGCAAACACCAGGTTGTCGCTCACCAGCTGCGGCTCTTCGCTGTTCTGCATCGCCGAAGTCAGTTCTACGAACACACGTATGCTGTCACCCTTCCTGATCTCCACATTCTGCGTCTGGAATCCCGCTTCGGTGCCCAGATAAGAGCCGTCAACATTCACCCTATAGCCCTTCTGGTTACCATTTTCCAGATGCACCGACTGGCAGCGCAGAGCCTTGCCCGTACGGTTGTAAACCCAGAAGCTTCGGGTAGGCGTAGGCACATTCGAGAAGGTGGTGTCCATCTTCAGCGTATCTACCGAAAACGAGAGCACATCTCCCCTCGACGTTGAGAAACTCTCATCGTCGGCACAACTGGCAAGCAGGGCGCTCATCGCCATCCCTACACCCATTATATACAAAAATCCCTTTTTCCGTTTCATATCTATAAAAACGGAAAAAGGGAAATATTATTGTATCTGTCTCTACATAAACAGAGAAAAAATGGATGAGCCTACAACCGTCATCACACCGCAAACCACGATGCTCAGACTGCTCATGGCTCCCTCTATGGTACCCATTTCCATCGCCTTTGCCGTACCCAGCGCATGGGAAGAACAGCCGATGGCGATACCTTTGGCAATAGGCTCCTTGATGGAGAGAAGCTTCAGGAATTTCTCGGCAAAGATGTTGCCCAGCACACCCGTTACGATGATGACAACCACCGAAACCGAAACATGACCGCCCAACTCCTCAGAAACGCCGATACCGATGGCGGTAGTGATGCTCTTAGGCAGGAAGGTTACGTAGGACGCATGGTCGAAATGGAAGATGAGGGCGAGAATGAGCACGGAGCAGAGACTCGCCAGCACGCCCGAAACAATGCCGATCAGCACAGCCCGATAATTCTTCTTCAGAAGCTCAACCTGCTGATAAAGTGGCACAGCCAGACAGATGGTGGCTGGTGTGAGCAGATAGCTGATGCTGTTGGCGCCCGCCGAATAGGTCTTGTAATCTACGCCCGTCAGCAGGAGCGTGATGATGACGAGGATGATGGAGATGAGCAGCGGGTTCATCAGCGACCATCCCGTCTTCAGCTTCAGCAGCATGCCTATGCCGTAGGCAGCCAGACTGATGAGAACGCCGAAGAAGACAGAATCCTGAAACAACTGGTTCATTTCTTCGCCTCCTTTCCTTTTCTGATTACCAACTGCGTAATCCAGCCCGAAGCACCCATCACGACGAAGGTGCTGACCACCGTAACTACAATATACTGGAACCATGCATTGCCGATATCCTGCCAGGAATCAATCAGTCCTACGGCAGCCGGAATAAACATCACGGGCATGATGGCAATGAGGAAACTGCTGGTTTCGCGGATATGCTTCACCTTGATCAGTTTTGTTTCCAGCGCAATAAAGAGCAGGATGATGCCATAGATGCTTGCCGGAATAGGCAATGGCAGCAAAAAATGGAGCAATTCCCCAGCAAAGGAGAACGCTATGATTATCAAAAATTGAATTAAAAACTTCATGTTGAATTACTTTGAATTTATATCAAGCTAACGTACTGCTCAATGAGGCTTGCCGTCTCTTCTACGCCCAGTCGCACAGTATCCAGGCAGATGTCGTAATCATCGGCATTTCCCCAGGTAAGGTCTGTATAATACTTATGATAAGCCACTCTGCAATCCTCGGTGTGCTCCACAAACTCCTCAGCTTCCTCATACGAAAAGCCCTTCTCCTCCTGAATCTCCTTGATGCGAGCCTCCAGATTGCCGCTCAGGAAAACAGAAATCAGGTCTTTGCGCTCGCGGAAGATATAGTTTCCGCAACGGCCGATGATGATACAGTCTTCATCGCCTATCATTTCGGCAAGTGTATGGAGCGGTTTTTCAGTCAGCGCCCTCTGCGTTTCGCCAAGCGACGACATCGAGAAGAGCAGTTCATCTACCGGCCGCTCATCGAAGAAAGCCTCCATCTCGTCGAGCACTCCTCTCTGTTCAGCCATTTCCATCAAATTCTTACGGGTATAAAAAGGAATACCATACTTTTCGGCGAGCAGCTTGCCCACGCGAATAGCGCCACATCCACACTGGCGCGCTATCGTAATAATCATGATTCTATAAAATTAAAACGTATATAATAATTACTCTATTGCGTTATCCCCCTCCAGCCCATTCTGGGCGGGAGTTTTATATAGCAAAAAAGCTAAGAAGATTTGACTCTTCTTAGCTTTCTTGTGTCGGGGCGACAGGATTCGAACCTGCGACCACCTGTTCCCAAAACAGGAGCGCTACCGGGCTGCGCTACACCCCGCTTACTCATCTCTACGATACCTCTTAAGCATTGCTTTAAGCATCATTTCTGAATTGCGAGTGCAAAGGTACTACATTTTTTCGATTCCACCAAATTTTTCCCTAACTTTTTTCAAAAAAATATGCATTTAAATGCAAAATGGCTGGGAAACAGGCAAAAAATAAGGGCAACCCCTATCCGGAATTGCCCTTATACCTTATTATATATAGTAGCGGTAAAGAACCGCAACCATACTTGCTGAACTTTTAAATCAGAAACCGACTGCCCGAATCTGTCAAACCGAGAAGACCGGCAAATCTGATTTTACTTGATGATTCCCTCTTCTACGAAAATCTTCTTCAAGATCTGGACAGCCTGCTCAACCTGCTCTCTTGTATGAGTAGCCATGAGTGCGAAACGTACCAATGTATCCTGAGGAGCACAAGCTGGAGGAATAACAGGGTTGATGAACACACCTGCATCGTAAGCCATCTTGGTAACAACGAATGTCTTCTCAGCATCGCGTACGTAGAGAGGAATGATAGGACTCTCTGTCTCGCCAATCTCGAAACCTTCCTCGCGGAAACGCTTCAAGGCATAGTTGGTTACATCCCAAAGATTCTCGAAACGCTCTGGCTCATTCTGAATGATGTGGAGAGCCTCGAGAGCTGCTGCTGTGGCAGCTGGAGTGTTAGATGCGCTGAAGATATAAGTACGGCAGTTGTGACGGAGGAAGTTGATTGTATCCTTGTCTGATGCGATGAAACCACCGATAGAAGCCAGACTCTTAGAGAATGTACCCATGATGAGGTCTACCTCGTCGGTCAGACCGAAGTGGTCGCAAACACCACGACCCTGCTTGCCGAATACGCCAAGACCATGAGCCTCGTCTACCATGATAGAGCAGTTGTACTTATGCTTGAGCTTAACGATTTCAGGCAAGTTAGCCAGGTCGCCCTCCATAGAGAACACACCGTCAACAACGATGAGCTTGATAGCCTCCTGAGGGAGCTTAGAGAGCACGCGCTCCAAATCTTCCATATCGTTGTGCTTGTAGTGGAGCTGGGTAGCGAATGAGAGGCGGCGGCCATCTACGATACTTGCGTGGTCGCGGTCATCGCAGATAATATAGTCGTTACGACCTACTACGCAAGCCAAGACCCCCTGGTTTACAGAGAATCCTGTAGAGAAACACAAAGTTTCATCCTTGCCCATAAACTCAGCAAGCTCCTTTTCGAGCTGCACGTGCAAATCGAGCGTACCATTGAGGAAACGGCTTCCTGCACAACCCGAACCATACTTGTCGAGCGCAGCCTTTGCAGCATCAATAACACGCTGGTCGTTAGTCAAACCCTGATAAGCATTAGAACCGAACATCAGGATTTTATGACCATCGATGTCGGTTACCTCTGTCATCTGCTTACTTGTGATCTCGCGGAAATATGGATACACACCGGCAGCCATATACTTCTGAGGTTCACGATAATTCTTGTATCTTTCTTGTAATTGTCCCATTATTAATAGGTGTACTTTATTTTCTTTTTTTATACTTTTCTAACTTTCAGGGTGCAAAGATACAAAAAAGAACTCAATAAACGGCTTTTTTTATAAGAAAGTTTACTTTTATAGTTTTTTTAATCGATATTTCTTGTTATTTTGGGTATTTTTATTACTTTTGTAGCCTAAATTTTACAAACTCTTGACTATATAATGAAGAAAAAGATACTTTTCATCATGAATCCGATTTCAGGAACAGCCAGCAAGGCGGCAGTTCCCAGTCTGATAGATTCTGTTTTGGACAAAGAGCTTTTTGAGTACGAGATAAGAATGACTGAAAGAGCTGGGCACGCTTCGGAAATTGCTACCGAAGCGAAGAACAACCATGTAGATGTGGTTGTGGCGGTTGGTGGCGACGGAACCGTCAACGAGGTGGCCCGCTCACTGGTTCACTCCGATACAGCCCTCGGCATTCTGCCTTGCGGTTCGGGCAACGGACTGGCAAGACATCTGCTGCTCCCGATGAACTTGAAGAAATGCATAGAGGTCATCAACCAATGCGAGATTCGCGATCTGGATTATGGTGTCATCAACGACCACCCGTTCTTCTGCACCTGCGGCATGGGCTTTGACGCTTTCGTCAGCATGAAGTTTGCCGAGAGCGGCAAGCGTGGTCCTATCACTTATGCTGAAAATATCCTGCGCGAGGGATTGAAGTATAAGCCTGAGACTTACACGCTGGAGGACGAGACGGGCACCAAGCAGTATAAGGCGTTCCTCATTTCCTGTGCCAACGCATCTCAGTATGGCAACAATGCCTATATTGCCCCTCAAGCATCCATGAGCGACGGTTTGATGGATGTCGTCATCATGGAACCATTCGATGTAATCGAGGCGCCTCAGGTAAGTTTCGACATGTTCAACAAGACGTTGGACAAGAACTCGAAGATCAAGTCGTTCCGCTGCAAGAAGCTCCATATCACCCGCAGTCAGCCAGGCGTAATCCATTATGATGGCGACCCTGTGATGACGGGTGCAGAGATTGATATTCACCTGGAAGAAAAGGGAATCAAGATGGTGGTGAACCCATTTGCCAACAAGAACGACCGCAAGCCGAACATGATTCAGTCTGCCTTTGCCGATTTCTTCAACGACTTCAATGCCGTGCGCGATGATATTCATAAAGACATCCAGCGCCAGAGCAAAAGAGTAGAAGCCATCAGCAAACTGGTACAGAAGAAGCTGAACCTTTAATACAATGTTGAATGTTGAATGTTGAATGTTGAATTTAGAGGGAGTGTTCATTCAACATTCAACACTCAACATTCAACATTCCTCAAAGGTAGAATTCTTCCGTTATTTTCCTATACCATTCCGAGCGGTTTCCCTGCGAATTCATCATCGTTTCAACATGCTCTTCATAAGGCGAAATACGATGTTTGGCAAAACTCAGCATAAAGCGCTTGGGCTGCTTGCGCTCTACCGTCTTCACGCCACACTTCCGTATAAGATAAAAACCTAATATACAAGACTCTGCAACAAATTGTTCCACTACTTCTACGGGAACAATTGCAGAGAAAATACCATCATCAGAAAGCAGCCGTTTTACACCCGCAAACAAATCGCGGAACGGAAGACTGTCCGTATGTCTCGCCATCGTCCTCTTACTGTCCGGATTTTTCAAGCTATCTACAAAGAACGGAGGATTGCTCACTATCGCATCAAAAACACCGGCAGCCTTCAAACCTTCAGCAGTTCCAGAAGCCTCAGCAGCTTCCGAAGTTCCCCCGAAATCCTGCAGTCTGCAGCATTCTATTTCCACCCTGTCGCGAAACGGACTTGCCATCACATTCTCCCTCGCCTGTCCGCAGGCATCAGCATCCATATCAATCCCTACTACCTCAGCTTCAGGAAAACGCTGCGCCATCATGAGCGAAATCAGTCCCGTTCCGGAGCCAATGTCCAGAATCCGCCTGCCACCTTGCGCCCATGCACCCAGCAAAACGCCGTCAGTTCCCACTTTCATGGCACAACGGTCTTGCTCTATCTCAAACTGTTTAAATCGAAAATTACCCATAAATTCTTCTGTCTCTTTACAGAAGAAAACGAATGCGCCGCCGATTTATTTTATCGCAAGCAGCAGAAATTGCCACTTCTACCTGCAAAAGCAGCTACTTACATCTATAAAAACGGGTACCAATATATAGAAAAAGCAATTTTATTATTAAATAATCTATCATCTTCCACGATATTTCACAAAAAATGAGTACCTTTGCACGGAAAATAGAAATCATAACAAAATGGATAATAGAAGAACAAGTACCCGAATACAAATGATTGCAGACTACGAGGGCGACCCGAAAACCCTGATCGAAGACCAGGAAGAAGGTTTGTACCCTACCCTCTGCATGCGAGATATTGTAGTTTTCCCTACCAACATGACCCCTATCGTTGTGGGCAGAAAGGAAAGTCTGAATCTCGTCCGGATGCTGGAAAAGAAACCAGACACCATATTCTGCGTATTCTGCCAGAAGAACAAAGATACAGAATCGCCCTACGAAGAAGACCTCTACCCTGTAGGTGTCTTCGCCAAACTCATCAAGGTGATCAAGATGCCTGGCACAGAGCAGATGAGCATCATCATCCAGGGTCTGGGCAGATGTCAGATGAAACATCTCGTTCAAAAAGAGCCTTACACAGTAATTGACGTAAAAAGTCTTCCGGAGAAATGGCCTGACGAGAACAACGATGAACTCTTCAGAATGCTCTACGAGAACTTCCATTACGAAGCGACAGACTATATCAAATCGAACGCCAACTATACGGATGAGGCCATCCAGGCCATCAACGAACTCTCGAGCATTCACATGCAGTGCAACTTCATGTGCTCCCTCCTCCCTTTCTCCATCGAGGATAAAATCAAGATGCTGAAAGAGGAAAATCTCAGCGAGCGCATCATGATTGCCATCAGATCCCTGAACAAGGTGCGCCATCTGCTACGCATCCAGACTGAGATTGAGAACAAAACCCACTACGACCTCGATGAACAGCAGAAGGAATACTTCCTCAAGCAGCAAATCAAGAACATCAAGGAAGAACTGGGAGAAGGCAGCGGCAGTCCGGAGAAGAAGGAGATTCTGGAGAAGGCGAAGCAGAAGAACTGGAGCGAGGAAACTGCCAAGATCTTCAAGAAAGAAATTGCCAAGCTCGACACCCTGAACCCGCAGAGTCCTGACTATTCGATACAGATAGGATTCCTGCAGACCATGGTAGATTTGCCTTGGAACTCCTACACCCAGGACGACCTCAGTCTGACCCGTGCCAAGCGCATTCTGAACCACGACCACTACGGCATGGAGAATGTGAAGGAGCGCATCCTGGAATTCCTCGCCGTAAGAGCACTGAACGGCGGCGGGAAGAGTCCTATCCTCTGCCTCTACGGTCCTCCGGGCGTAGGAAAGACCAGTCTGGGCAAGAGCATCGCAGCAGCCATGAAGCGCAAGTATGTACGCATGTCGCTGGGCGGTCTGCACGATGAAGCCGAAATCCGCGGTCACCGCCGCACCTATGTGGGAGCCATGCCGGGCCGCATCATCAAGAACATGCTGAAGGCAGGCAGCAGCAATCCGGTCTTCATCCTCGACGAGATTGACAAGGTGGCGCAGAGCAATTTCAACGGCGACCCAGCATCAGCCCTGCTCGAAGTGCTGGACCCGGAACAGAACAATGCTTTCCACGACAACTATCTCGATATGGATTACGACCTCTCCAAGGTGCTCTTCATCGCCACAGCCAATGACCTGAGCGTCATTCCGCGTCCGCTCCTCGACCGTATGGAGCTGATAGAAGTAGGCGGTTACATCACCGAAGAGAAGACAGAGATTGCCAAGCGCCACCTCGTACCGGAAGAGCTGGAAAGCACCGGACTCGACAAGGTTTCGCCGAAGGTAAGTTTCAACAAGAATGCCCTCGAATTCATCATCGAGCACTATACCCGGGAGAGCGGCGTAAGACAGCTGAAGAAACAGATTGACAAGAGTCTGCGAAAGATGGCTTACAAACTTGCCTGCAACCAGGAGCTGAAGAACTACACCATCACCCCTGCCGAAGTAAAAGACCTGCTGGGCAATCCGCCGTTCAACCGCGACATCTACCAGGGCAACGACTATGCAGGAGTGGTAACCGGACTTGCCTGGACCTCAGTAGGCGGCGAAATCCTCTACATCGAAACCTCGCTCAGCAAGGGCAAGGCAGGTAAGCTCACCCTGACCGGAAATCTGGGCGACGTGATGAAGGAATCAGCCATTATCGCACTGGAATACGTCAAGTCGCACATCGACCTGCTGCAGGTAGACTACCGCATCTTCGAGCAGTGGAACATCCACATCCACGTGCCTGAGGGAGCCACTCCGAAAGACGGTCCTTCTGCCGGAATCACCATCGCCACCAGCATCGCCTCAGCCATCACCCAGCGCAAGGTGCGTGCCAACACAGCCATGACCGGCGAGATTACCCTCCGCGGCAAAGTGCTCCCGGTAGGCGGAATCAAGGAGAAGATTCTGGCAGCCAAGCGGGCAGGAATCAAGCACATCGTGATGTGCAGGGAGAACCAGAAGAACGTAGAGGAAATACCGGAGAAATATCTCAAGGGCGTAGACTTCCACTATGTAGAGAATGTGGCTGACGTCTGGCAGTTCGCGCTGACCGACGAGAAGGTGAAAAACCCTACAGACTTCAGCATTGAGGAAAATGATAAAAAAGAATAGAAATGAAATTTGAATTACAAGTAACAGATAAAGCAAGCGATGCGCGTACAGGCATCATCACCACCGACCACGGACAGATCAAGACCCCAATCTTCATGCCCGTAGGAACCGTAGGAAGCGTGAAGGGCGTCCACTTCGAGGAACTCAAGAAGCAGGTCATGGCACAGATTATCCTCGGAAACACCTATCACCTCTACCTGCGCCCAGGTCTTGACGTCATCAGGGCAGCAGGCGGATTGCACAAGTTCAACGGCTGGGACCGTCCTATCCTCACCGATAGCGGCGGCTTCCAGGTCTTCTCGCTCACCGGCATCCGCAAGCTCAAGGAAGAAGGCTGCGAGTTCCGCTCCCACATCGATGGCAGCAAGCACTTCTTCACACCGGAGAACGTGATGGACACCGAGCGCGTCATCGGAGCCGACATCATGATGGCCTTCGATGAATGCCCGCCGGGGCAGAGCGATTACCAGTACGCCAAGAACAGCCTCATGCTCACCCAGCGCTGGCTAGACCGCTGCATCAAGCGGTTCAACGAGACCGAGCCCCTCTACGGCTATCAGCAGAGCCTCTTCCCTATTGTTCAGGGCTGCACCTTCCCGGACCTGCGCCGCGAAGCAGCCAAATACATTGCCGACAAGGGAGCCGACGGAAATGCCATCGGCGGACTTGCCGTAGGAGAGCCTACCGAGGTGATGTATGAGATGATAGAAGTAGTGAACGAAATCCTGCCGAAAGACAAGCCGAGATATCTGATGGGCGTAGGAACCCCGCAGAACATCCTCGAAGCCATCGAGCGCGGCGTAGACATGTTCGACTGCGTAATGCCGACCCGCAACGGCCGCAACGCCATGCTCTTCACCTATCAGGGCACGATGAACATGCGCAACAAGAAGTGGGAGAAAGACTTCAGTCCGGTAGATCCAGACGGCTGCGACATCGACCTCGTAACTACGAAGGCCTACCTCCACCACCTCTTCAAGGCCCAGGAGCTGCTGGCGATGCAGATAGCCAGCATCCACAACCTCTCTTTCTATCTGCGCCTCGTGACCGATGCCCGCCATCATATCGAGCAGGGCGATTTCGTGGCATGGAAGAATTCCATCATCGACCAGCTTGGCCGAAGAATTTAAGTAAGCAAGCATCATGAAAGATTTTAAGAAAATAAGAAAACACCGCCGGCTCTACCGCACCGGCCGATGGGCTTCCCGCAAGTTCGGGTGGCTCATCAGGGCTGTGCGCTGGCTGGCTCACAAGCTCCGGTTCCTGCGCATATTCAGGTTTCTCAACCCGTTCAGGTACATCAAGAAGCTCGACTGGTACATTATCAAGAAGTTTCTGGGCTACTATTTCTTCTCCATCGCCCTGATCATCTCCATCGCCATCGTCTTCGACTTCAACGAGAACCTGTCAAAATTCACAGAGCACCATGCACCGGCGCGCGCAATCATCTTCGATTACTACGCCAACTTCGTGCCCTATTTTGCCAACCTCTTCAGTGCGCTGTTCGTGTTCGTGGCGGTCATTCTCTTCACCAGCAAGCTGGCAAGCAATTCCGAAATCATCGCCATCCTGGCGTCGGGAGTATCCTTCAAGCGTCTCCTCCGCCCATACATGATTACCTGCGTGCTGCTCTCAGCCCTCTCCTTCGGGCTCTCAGCCTACGTCATTCCCCACGGAACCGTCATCAGGCAGAACTTCGAGACGATGTACAAGAACAAGAAGAAGAATACCAGTGCCGAGAATGTACAGCTGCAGGTAGACAAGGGAGTGATTGCCTATATGCAGCATTACGACAACAGCATGAAACGCGGCTACGGATTCTGTCTCGACAAGTTCCAGGACAAGAAACTCGTAAGCCACCTTACAGCGATGGACATCCAGTACGACACCATTTCCGACAGCAAGTATCACTGGCAACTGAGCAACTGGAAAATCCGCAAGCTCCAGGGCATGAAGGAGCATATTACGAGCGGAGCTCAGAAGGACACCATCATCATGATGGAACCTACCGACCTGGTCTATTCCAAGGGTCAGCAGGAAACCTTCACCAGTCCTGAGCTCCGCGATTACATCTCCAAGCAGATCAACCGCGGTTCGGGCAACGTAGTGCAGTACGAGGTAGAATACCACAAGCGCATCGCCTCTTCCTTCGCTTCGTTCATCCTCACCATCATCGGTGTCTCCCTCTCAGCCCGCAAGCGCAAGGGCGGCATGGGAGCAGCATTGGGCGTAGGTCTTGCGCTGAGTTTCGGCTACATCATGCTGCAGACGGTTTCTGCCACCTTCGCCATCCAGGCCAACTTCCCGCCTGTTCTGGCAGCGTGGCTTCCAAACTTCCTCTTCGCCATCGTAGCCTACTTCTGCTACCGCAAGGCACCGAGGTAAAATCAGAACCGGTTATCATAACCCGGTAATTGGATTTTGAGGGAAAAAGTCAACATTCAACATTCAACATTCAACATTAAAAAAAAATGTATTTCGACGAATTAGATTTAAACGACAACGTGCTCGACGCATTATACGACATGCGCTTCGACACATGCACTCCTGTACAGGAAAAGTGCATTCCAGAGATATTAGAAGGTCACGATGTATTGGGTGTAGCCCAGACCGGAACCGGCAAAACCGCAGCCTATCTGCTGCCAGTATTGAGCAAGCTCGATGACGGCGGTTATCCGAAAGACGCCATCAACTGCGTCATCATGTCACCAACCCGCGAGCTCGCCCAGCAGATAGACCAGGCGATGCAAGGCTTTGGCTATTACCTGCAGGGCGTGAGCAGCGTAGCCGTATACGGCGGCAACGACGGCAACCGTTACGATCAGGAGTTGCGCAGCCTCCGCATGGGCGCCGATGTAGTCATCGCCACCCCGGGCCGTCTCATCTCCCATATCTCTCTGGGCAATGTAGACCTCAGCAAGGTAAGTTTCTTCATTCTCGACGAGGCCGACCGCATGCTCGACATGGGTTTCTCTGAAGATATCAAGACCATCGCGGCAAAACTGCCAAAGACCTGCCAGACCATCATGTTCTCGGCAACCATGCCTGAGAAGATAGAAGAACTGGCTAAGACCCTGCTCAAGAATCCGGTAGAAATCAAACTTGCCGTCAGCAAGCCAGCCGAGAAAATCAAGCAGGAAGCATACGTATGCTACGAAACCCAGAAGATGACCATCATCAAGGACATCTTCAAGGCAGGCGACCTGAAGCGCGTCATCGTCTTCAGCGGCAGCAAATTCAAGGTGAAGCAACTCGCAGCTTCCCTCCAGCAGATTGGAGTAAACTGCGGAGCCATGCACAGCGACCTGGAACAGGCTGAGCGCGATGATGTGATGTTCAAGTTCAAGAGCGGACAGTATGATGTTCTCGTAGCTACCGATATTGTGGCGCGCGGAATCGACATCGATGATATTGAGATGGTCATCAATTACGATGTTCCTCACGATACAGAAGATTACGTTCACCGCATCGGCCGTACAGCCCGTGCCAACCGCGATGGTAGAGCCATCACCTTCGTAAGCGAAGAAGACCAGTACTGGTTCCAGCAGATAGAGAAATTCCTGGAGAAGGTGGTAGACAAGATGCCTCTCCCTGAGGGATGCGGCGAAGGTCCTGAATACATCAAGCTCAACAAGCCGAAGAAGAAAGGCGCAAACGGAAGAAACAACAGACGCGGTAACGGCGGAAACGGCGAGGGCGGAAAGAACAGCGCCAAGAACCGTCGACAGAAAGACCGCGACCAGACTTCTCACAAGCGCAAGCCGAACAAGCCAAACGAGCGTCAGGAAAAAGCGCCACGCAACAACGAGCAGCAGCCTCAGCAAGGCAACAGGCAGCAGAACGCAAAGCAGCCACAGCAGGGCAACAGGCAGCAGAACGCAAAGCAGCAGCCACAGCAGGGCAACAGACAGCAGAACGCAAAGCAGCAGCCTCAGCAGGGCAACAGGCAGCAGAACGCAAAGCAGCAGCCACAGCAGGGCAACAGGCAGCAGAACGCAAAGCAGCAGAACAGAAAGCCAGCCCAGCCAGGCGAGCAGCCAAAGAACAGCAACAGCCAGAAGCGCCGCAATAACAGCAATAACAGCAACCAGCAGCGCCCAGGCAACGAGAACAATGTTCGCCCAGGCAGCAACGGCCGTGGCAGAGGCGTAGCCCAGAAAAAGGGCGACAAGCCGGCTGCACGCAAGCACACTCCTATCGTAAATCCACAGAAGCAAGAAAACGCTGTGAAGAAATTCATCAAGCGCATCTTCGGATTCAAGAAATAGGAAATAAATTATCTTTTAAAAAAGGAAAGAGGAATGATGAAAGAGCTACCCCTCACCCCGCTCATGACCATCAGCCTCACACTGACGATCGGAATCATCATAGCCAAATGGGGCTATGATGATTTCAACATGCGCTTCTGGCTCATCATCTCCATCATTTCATGCGCCCTTGGCAGCATCATCTTTTTCCTTACTGAGTTCTTAAACCAAAAAGCTTACTTCTGCAGGAGCCACCAGTTTCTCATCTTCTCCCAATGCGTGATGATTCATTTATGCATCCTGAGCCTTGGGGCTTTTCTTACCTGTAAGCAAATAACTGATTCTCAAACCTCTACACAACTGAAAAACTGGCAGGAACTGTCTTACCTCACACGGGCAAAAATCAATACCGAACGCTATAAAAGCAATATTGAAAGCAAACTGGTTTCCCTTCACGTAAAACAGCAAGACTATGCAGTCATCGCAGCCATGGCGCTGGGCGACAAGAGCGCACTCGACTCGAACACCCGAAACAGTTACTCCATTTCCGGAGCCAGTCACATCCTGGCAGTAAGCGGACTTCATATAGGCATTATCTTCCAGCTTTTCATCTTTCTGCTAGGCGGCAGAAAGTACTCAGTTTACACCATCATCCTGTCCCTCATCTCCATCTGGACCTACGTTTTCCTCATAGGATTGCCGGCAAGTGCAGTCCGTGCAGCCATCATGCTTTCAGCCTACAGCTTAAGTTTAGCTTTCCATCGTACCGGTCTGCCGCTCAACACCTTAGCCTCAGCTTATATATTTATGCTCTTCATCAGTCCGCTCTACCTTTTCGAGTTGAGTTTCCAGCTTTCGTTCCTGGCCGTAGCCTCCATTCTGCTGTTCTTCACACCCCTTTACACCCTCCTCTCCATCCGCAGCCGTTTCATCCGTTGGGCATGGGGACTCCTTTGCGTTTCACTGGCAGCCCAGATAGGAACCCTTCCGGTCATCGTCTACACCTTCGGCAGAATATCGTGCTATTCACTTCTCACCAATTACATCGCCATTCCCGCAGCAACCCTCATCCTATATCTTGGAGCAGCATTAATCCTGTTCTCCCCACTCACGTTATGGGCGCCCATAGCACCGGTTGTCGCCCCACTCATCAGCCTTACATCAGGCGCCCTGACCAGCATCACCCAGTTTTTGAATACAGCCATAAAACTGATCAGCATGCTGCCTGGAGCAAGCATCGAAAACGTAAGAATCAGTCTGCCTCAGGTAATCGGTCTCTACGCTGTCATCCTGCTCATCTATGCCCTATGGCGCAGGATAGATAAACAGAAGTCGTCAGAATGCAAGATTCCCTGAAACGGAGATAAAGGCTTAAACCCCGAAAAACGTCTCTTATATAATAAGGTGTGCGTACACAAAAGCGCTACAAATCGTGATTAAGAATGTTAAAAAATATCTTTTTTCTACTTTTTCTGCATTTTTTCTTTCTTTTTGTTGGTGTTTTCAAGAAAAACATGTATCTTTGCAAGCAGAAATAAAGAAGTAAGAATTTAAACACAATAAAAGATTAAAGATTATGAAAGCATCAGAAGTAATCGCGAATCTCCAAAGAAGATTCCCAAACGAGCCTGAGTACATTCAGGCAGTTAGTCAGGTTCTCGGTACTATCGAGGAAGAGTACAACAAGCACCCAGAGTTTGAGAAGGCAAACCTCATCGAGCGTCTCTGCATTCCAGACCGCATCATCCAGTTCCGCGTATCTTGGGTAGATGATAAGGGCAACGTACAGACTAACATGGGTTACCGCGTACAGCACAACAACGCGATTGGCCCTTACAAGGGAGGTCTTCGCTACCACAAGTCAGTAAACTTGGGTATTTTGAAGTTCTTGGCTTTCGAGCAGACATTCAAGAACTCTCTTACTACTCTCCCAATGGGTGGTGCTAAGGGTGGTTCTGACTTCTCTCCACGTGGCAAGAGCAACAACGAGGTAATGCGTTTCTGCCAGGCTTTCATGACAGAGCTTTATCGTCACATGGGTCCAGACGAGGATGTTCCAGCTGGTGACATCGGTGTAGGTGGCCGTGAGGTAGGTTACCTCTTCGGAATGTACAAGAAGTTGACACACCAGTTCCAGGGCGTCTTGACCGGTAAGGGTCAGGAGTTCGGTGGTTCATTGATCCGTCCTGAGGCTACAGGTTACGGTAACGTATACTTCCTCTGCAACATGCTCGCTACCAAGGGTATTGACATCAAGGGCAAGACAGTTTTGGTTTCAGGTTCAGGTAATGTAGCCCAGTACACTATGGAGAAGTTGCTCCAGTTGGGTGCTAAGCCAGTTACATGTTCAGATTCTGATGGTTACATCTACGACCCAGACGGAATCGACCGCGAGAAGCTCGATTACATCATGGAGCTCAAGAACGTAGAGCGTGGCCGTATCAAGGAGTATGCAGAGAAGTATGGTGTAAAATATGTTGCAGGTGCTAAGCCTTGGTTTGAGAAGGCAGACATCGCTCTCCCATCAGCTACTCAGAACGAAATCAACGAGGAGGCAGCCAAGGCTCTCATCGCCAACGGCGTTATCGCAGTAAGCGAGGGTGCAAACATGCCTTCTACTCCAGAGGCTATCAAGGTATTCCAGGATGCTAAGATTCTCTACTCTCCAGGTAAGGCTGCCAACGCAGGTGGTGTAGCAGTATCAGGTCTTGAGATGAGCCAGAACTCAGAGCGTCTGAAGTGGTCTCGTGAGGAGGTTGATGCTAAGCTCCACGACATCATGAACGATATTCACGCTAACTGCGTGAAGTATGGTACTGAGCCAGACGGTTACGTAAATTACGTAAAGGGTGCAAACGTAGCCGGCTTCCTGAAGGTAGCTAAGGCTATGATGGCTCAGGGCATTGTATAAGGCATCTTTTATTTTTGGTGATGATTAAAATTCATTCCAGAGTATTTATTAAATATCAAATAGCGGGTCTGTGAAAGATCCGCTATTTTTTTTGTTTACTCCTTCCCCCACTCCTTCTTTACATTAAAGCAGGGGCAGGCTTTGTTGGCAAATTCATTATGACCATGAATCGTGGCTAATGGATATTCCTCCTTCAGCTGCTCGATGAGCGAGCGCATTGCCGCTTTCTGTTCTCGGGTTCTTGTATCCTTCGGCTTACCTTTCTTTGATAAGCCGCCGATGTAGCAAATGCCTATACTGATGGAATTATGGCCCTTGCAATGGGCGCCAACCTCCTCTATCGCACGGCCTACATGAATGCTGCCGTCACGATAAATCACGAAATGATAACCTATGCAGCGCATTCCGCGCTCCCGGTGCCAGCGGTCAATATCCGCTACGGTGAAGTTGCGACCTTCCTTGGTCGCACTGCAATGAATGATGATTTCCTTTATCTTACGCATGATATTGAAGATTAATTATTGAAAAATAAGCAGATAATTGAGGGGGATTTCGTCAACACCCCAATCCCTGATAAACAGATTGATTCTGCACGGTAGATGCTTTTTCTTCATCCTCTTGAATTCCTCATTCAACAACTGGCAAAATTCATTATAGCATTCTTCTGATTGCGTAACGATTCCGGTATAATGAGACTTGCCCAGAATGATACTCTTGTTTCTCAGACGTAGCGGACCGTTGCCAGGCACGAAGCGAGCTCTGCGCCTAACAGTACGAGGCACGTAATGGGATCTTAACAGAATAACAGGCTTGATAACAATTTCATATTTTCCTCTTTCATACTTATTTTTCTTCTTTGTCTCCGACACCTTCTTTTGCTTGGTAGGAATGAGAGAAATCTTATAACGTCCTGCTGGCAAATGACGGTTAGGACGTTCTAAGGTGTCGCAGAAAATCTTGCCACCTATAACCATTGTGCCATCCACACTCCATGGAGTGAAGCGACGGCGGAATATATTGATGTTCATGATAATTTACAATTAATAATTGATAATGAATAATTGGATCAAGGCCGGCCATTAAGGCTGATTTAAGAACCGAAAAACTTAATGACCCTTAATGACCTTGACCCTTAATGACACCCTCTTTAGACTGTAGGAGAAACTTTCTGATAGCGCATGTCAGGTAATACACAGATTAACCCCTGACGTTTCCAGTTCTTTAGCATCTGTTTTACCGTCTCATGGGTGGCTGTTGCTCCCTTAACTGCAATGCTCTGCTGCTCTGCCTGTTCGAAGGTGAAGGTTACGTCCAGCCGCTCAAAGATGGAATCATTCTTACCTCTGCGACTTCTGTCGTAAGCAGACTGACTGCAATAATTCTTGGATGAGAAAGCATCTTCTATTCTGCTACGAAAGAAGTAAAGCGCATTATCCAACTGATAATCTGCCAGGATATTGAAGGTTTCGAGCATGGTTGGTGTCTGCGTCTTTACGAGCATTCCCTTCCACAAATCAGGTGACTCCTTCAGCTGTTTCTCGGCTCCATTGAAACCATGCTTCTGAATCAGCGTTTCCAGAACCTTGCAGAGCATGATGCAGGTCATCATTCTCATGGTGGTTGGACAGATACGGAAACGCTGGCGGGCTTTCACCTTGTCGTCATTTTTCATCGTTTCCAGTCTTATCTGTTCCAGCCATTCCCTACCCTTATCCTCCAGCTTGGGCAGAACCACCTCACCGGTCAGCAAAGGCAGAAGATGAGCAATCTGAATGATGCGGTCGCGCTGGCGTTCGTTCATTACATACATGTTGTCAGAAAGTGGAGTGAAGGTATTATCGGGCGTTTTTGCCACGATGATACGGCTCTGGAAACCATCCGTATAATTGCTTACCACTCGATAGAGCGCATCAGGAGTTCCACACATCACCACGTTCCATAACAGTCTGTCTATATGAACATTCACTGCATCCGCACTTCTAGCTTCACGCTCATAGCTTGTTCCGTCGTAAGCCTGACGGAGCATAACTGAAAAGTCGCTCATTGCCGATTTCCACTTCTGCGCTACGGTGTCAGCTTCCGGAGTAAACGAGAAGGCGTGCTTGCCTTCTGTGTTAGCCAGTCGTTCTGCCAGATTCGCCACCGTATTGTTCAGTGTCAAGCATCTTACAGGCAGTTTCGGCTCTTCCGGCTGCTCCTTCTTGTTCTTGGCTGCACGTTTCTTGGCTCGCCATTCATCCTCCTTCTGCTGATACATTTTGTCCATTTCCTTCACTTCCGAAGTCCATGCGTCAATCACGGGGTCAATACTACCCTTGCCAGATGCAAAATCACCGGCGATGTAGGAGATGAGGTTCAGCGAGTTCATCTTGCCGTGAACGGAAACCTTCACGCCCGTTGCGAGCATTCCGATGGCAGGACAGATGGCTGTGATTACAGGCAGAGCCAGTGCCGGACCCACTGCGCTGATGGAATCCCGAATGCCTTGCGGCAACTTAGGCAGCGCATTATAATAGAACAGATCATCCTTGGCGTTAGCCTCGTCCAGCGCATTTACCAGTGCCTCATTGTCAGCCGCCGAACCACTACCCACATTTCCTTGCTTCATTCGTTCCTGACGGATGGCAGAGAGCACATCCTTCAGTCGCTTAGGCATTTGCGTGATTTTCTCGTTCAATGCCGAGTTGATGCAAGCCATCTTTTCCTGTTCGGGAAACCCATCGTAGCAGGGAATAATCTGAGCCAGCAGATTGCGGTCAAAACCACAGATGTGGCGCAGGTTCACAGCCAGCTCAAAGGTCAGCGTATTGCGATTGGAGCGCATCGGCTCCTGCCCATCATTATACATCTGCCACCACTTCTTAATGATTTCCCCATAAGGAATCCCAAGATAATTGTCCTGAGCAGCAGAAGTAGTTGAAGCAGCAGAAGTTGACGCAGTAGAAGAAGTTGACGCAGCTGAGGTTGAAGCAGCAGAAGTAGAAATTTTCGAATTCTTAAATTCCTGACCCTTAAAAACCCCTTGAGAATCCTTCTTGAATTCTTCTTTCCAGGGCTCATAATGCTTGTTTGCCTTGTGCGCTCCTTCCGGCAGTTCCTCCTGTCCGTATCTTTCACGCTCTTCTAGAACCTTCCCTTCAGCTGCCACGGCAGCCTCATCATATTCATCCTTGAAGAGCCGTGGCGAAAGGAAGAGCAGATCTTCGTCATCCGATGTGGTAGTGAAATAAACCCGATTGATGTCGTGAGCCGAAGTATCCATTTCACACTTGAGCATCGTAGCAATTCGTACCTGATTCTCCAGAACCGTCTTGCCCTTTTCGCGCTCAAACACCGCATGTCCGCCTTGTCGTGCGCTGCGTTCCAGCATCAGAAGTCCGTACTTATCCGGTTCCTTCAGCAGCAGCTTGGCAGCCTTGGCAAAAGCCTCCGGCTCATCCATATCAAATCCGAAAGCACAGCTTGGCAGTTTCATTCCCTTCACCACGCCTTGCGGATAATGGCCGGAGTAGTTAAACTGCACCAGTCTCCGTTTCGCAGCATCGTTTCCGGCACGAGCCAGTCGAAGATTCGCCTTCTGCTCATTGCTTCCACGCAGCTGCTTATACTCCTCTTCCGAAGTGATGGAGCGGGCAACCTTGTGCCCATTCTCCACCTTTATTAAATAACAACTCATCTATCTGTTTCTACTTATCGTTTTAAGTTGAATACAAAATCCTAATGTTTCAGTTGGTAATCCAATACCGCCTCAGCCCCTTCTTCAGCCTCAACAGCCAGCGTTCGGGCGATGTTGATTCCCTCATGGCAAAACACCTTCAAGGTAAGCTGAACAGCACCGTCCTTGGTCTTGCTCACACGACCATGCGCCAGTTTCTTAATCAGTTCCGACTGAGTTCTGAGGCGGTGCTGCACCACGAAATCAAATGTTCCGTCAGGCATTTGCTGAGCCACGCCCATCGAACGGAATCGAGGAACCTTATTCACCCCCGATTCCTGAGGACTGAAGAGGAAATACTGCTTAGCATCATAGTAAGCCATTCCACCCAACTGCACATGCTGGCAGTCATTATTATTCACCTGCTGGTTCTGAACATTATTCTGAGTATTGTTCTGAACCTTGTTTACTTTCTTAACCATAATCTGAATTGAATTTTTTAGGAGAAGAAACATCCGGATTGTTGCGCGCTTTACCATGGAAAATCCTCCTCTGTTTCAACTCAGTTTTACTTTTTACCCTTTTGGAAACGTGAATGCAAAGGGTTAAGGTTCTTTTTACCTTTTTACCCTTTTACCTTTTTACCTTTAAAAAGCTTTTTTACCCTTTTACTTTTTCAATGTCCGTAACCAGAATATCCTGATAAACCTGGCCATTGTGCTCATGGGTAGTGAACCGGAGCGTTACCGCCACCAGCTCGCCCGGAGCATACTTACATTGCGCCATATTGCCCAACATTGCCGCAGCGTACTGGTTCTCATACTTGCCGCCCATCTCCTGGAGGATGATGTTGCATTTCATCATCTGTCCGTTCTCACTTTTCTGACTCTGCACAGCAAAGGTCTCGCCCTGCTGCACCACTCTCATAAACATTCCGTTCATAATCTATAAACCGCAAGGTCTAACCTTCCTTTAAGGTTTTCTTTAATCCGCCCAACCTTGCTAAAGCTGGTGCAAAGATAGCAACACTTTCGATGCGGCGGAATAGTTGGTGAAAGAATGCCCCCTCATCTTTTCACCACTTTTTATTTCAGCTCTGCTTCAAGGATGTTTTTCATCACGATAAGCAGGCTGACGGCTCCGTCGCCCCCACAGGCCATTCGCCGTTCATATTCCTTATTAATAAGGTCGAAGAAGAGTTTCAGATAGAACCGCTCCGTAGCTTTCTTCATCTTCTTCCCGTCTCTGATATTCCTCAGCGTAGGATAGTTGATGCTGCTGTCGAGCCTTGCCAGTTTGCTGTGCGTATAGCCCAGCTTGATGACGGCTTCATAGGCAATGCCCAGAGCCGTAAGCTGATGTTTTTTTTCTGCCATGATTCCTGATCGGTTTGCGAGAGAAGCCGTGGATTCCCGATGGCCATCTTCAATCACGTTGTGAGGTTCCCCGCCTCCGCTCAGGTTAAACTAAAATAAAAACACTCGGAAATGAGAAAACTGATTCCCAAATCCGAGTGCAAAGATAAGAATATTAGTCTGTAGATAAAAATACGCATAAAAAAATAAGGAGGCTATTTCTTATCAGCTGCTTATCTGCTGGTAATCAGACAGAAAGAGGGCGCTGACAGAAGTATTCCATCAACGCCCTCATTATCTTTATCTGTAACAGCTGCTTTTTATCCGATTACAGATAATATGAATTGCTTTATTTTAGCATGCATTTCTTTGGTTAAAGTAGTATTACTGGATCCAAAATCGGCATGGTTTCCAATATAGGCTCTCACGTTCACTCCTACAGCATCGCTGATAGTCTGAATGCTTCCTGCTAACACGAAACCATCACCATAAGGAGTAACATGCAATATGCCCAGAACATTTGCTACCAGTTTCAGATTAAATCCCCATTTATTGTTTCGAGGTTGTTCCTTTTTGAGCAAAAGGGAAATTTCTTGTTCAGCACAAATATTCCTCCAAATAGTATCGTAAACAGTCCAGTCTATGTTCAGAAAGCCTCTGATTCCCCGTGTGAGTTTCTCTATCTCTTCTACCCATCTCTCCACTTTTACCTTAGCTTCTTCGTCCATCAATTCCAAAGGAGATTTCACATTCAAATAGTCTGTTACGGGTAAAATAATCTTGTTTCCTTCGTTATCGTAGCGTCTGCTTTTATATGCCGCGATTAATTTCACAAAAAAAGGCTTATTCTTCAAACGACGAGCCAAGACCATACAGACAGCCCGGTTAGGATTACGCTCGGCAGCATCATCCTCTTCATCTGGTGCTGCATCACACATCTGGGTGAATAGAACCGTAAGAATGATTATGGCGGTGGACTCAGACTGGTGCCGTTTCACGAGATCTCCATAAAGAAATTCCACCTCATTATCACGATGTTCCTTGATTGCAGACAGCTTCTGGCGAATCATTTCCGTTTCACTCCATACTTCTACGGCATTTAGACCGTTCAGTTGTTGCTCAAGCAAACAGAGAATCCATGTCCAGATTCTAAACAAATCATCGCCCCTATAACGGGCACGTAAGGAGGTAAGCCTCTCCTCCGAAAAACGTTCAAACTTTTCCATCCCCTAATCAGCTTAATGAGTAAATGTATCCGGCATATCCTTCATAAAACTCTTCACCTTATCCATAGCAGATTGTCCCATGCCAGGAATCGGCTGTGCTCCGATTACCAGATTATTAAACACCTCAGAATCGAGTTCACGCACCACGAATTGGTTTTTGCCGCATAATATAGCCTTTCCTTTTTCACCATTGGGAAGCATCTTTATCCATGCTCCCGCTCCTGATGCGCCTGCTATAAGTGCAGTCTGGCGCGAATTTTCCGGATCGATTTTTACCGCACCACCTTCGTTTGCACCGAATGTAAAATCAAGATCACTATCCCAATCCTCACGAGCAGTTTTGAGATATTTATCCATCACTTTGGTCAGACGATCTAAATTGAGATGAGGGAAATGAAAAGTCACTTTACTGAAGCCATTTGGGTATTTTTTCAGCATATCCCAAAACACATTCGAACTGTAAACCGCAGATAGTTCAACCTTCAACAGTTTACTCTTCAGCAGTTTGCAGAAGGATGCTTCGAGAATATTAGCCACAGTTTTTGTATGGCTGAAAGCCGTAGATTTTCGCTCTATGGCGATGCGTTGGATTCCTGGGCGATTGTCGATGATGACCAGACAATTTCTATAATCAGCATATTTTTGAGACATCAGGTGTTCGTCGGTAATCGTTACGTTTGTAACATTTGCCACACGCATTACATAGACATTATCTTGTGGTTTCACTATTTGTTTGTGCCAGTATGGTTTCTTTCTGGCATTCTCAAACGGGAATGGTTTCTCGAAATCAGCCAGCAAAAGCTCTTCAAGCAATTGCTGGCGATTTTCAAATGATTCTTGCACATTTACTTTTACCCAGTCGGGGAACTCAAGTTGATATTCTTCGTTAGGTCTTATGATGCGTAAGAAATTGTAGTTGTAAATTGCAAATCCAGACATAGTCTTCAATGTATGTTTATTTGTTTATAAGTTTATCAACGGTTGTATCAGTAAAAGTTTGCCAAATTTTCAATTCTACAGGCTTATAGTCATCGAAGAGCTGCTTTACAAACTCCACTTCAAACACCAGTCGTAAATCATTTCTGTCTTCTTCTGCTGTTCCTTCCTTACGATAACCCAGACGGGCTATTTTGATGAAGAATAAATCACGTACACCCTTACCTTTTATATAAGGCATGAAGTAGAAAAGCTTGTTGAGAGCCACCGATGTAGGGAACTTCTTGCCTGTATAGTAGATGGTGGCAGAGCCGTCAAGAAACATCTTCTCGTTGTCTTTCTTTACCAGCGAAATGAGTACATTCTTGGTTTCTTTCACCATAGCCGCCTGCTGCGGCTTTCCACCATATTTCTCCCAATTAATATCATTGTGCACCATACTATTGTCAGTAATACTATTGAGTGCATACTGGTCGAAAAGGTCGAGGAAGTTGAGCTCGTGATACTTATTAGTAACTGTAGAAGTCTGCGTGTTGCGATCTTTCACAACTTCTAATAGTGACTGTTTGTGCATAATCTCCCTAACAGCTTCAGTACAATTCTGTGTATTCTCAGGCATGATTCTTTGAATATCATTGAAGAGTCGGATTAGAGAACGACCTACTGCCCACGCCAAATTTACAGGAACAGCATTGCCTATCTGCTTGTATTTATCACTCATACTCCCCTGGAAAGCCCAATTATCAGGGAATGTTTGAATACGTGCATATTCACGAACGCTTAATGGGCGTGTTTCTAAAGGATGGCAACGCTCTGTTTGTTTTTGGCATGGAGAGCATGTTAGTGTTAAAGAAGGCTCATCAAGTGACAGTCTTCTAGCCATACCCGTTTTTCCGCCACCAAGCAACCAACTTCCACCCATATAATCTTTGGCAACTTCTTCTGGCAGATTTCGCCAATCACCACCTTGGGGAACCATTGCCAAAACACGCTTTTTCTTCTCAGGATATTGGGCACCCTCAGAAACAGGAACATCGTTCTCATAAATCACACTTTTATAGAGAGCATCACGAAGAGTTAACACTTCATGATAAGGAGTAGGCCAATGAAACTCTACATTTTGTGCAATATCATTACGAATAGCTATAAGAATCAATCTCTCACGTTTCTGGGGTACTTGATACATAATAGCACGCAAGACACGAGGCTCAACAAGTGTGTAACCTAATTCTGCAATTGTATTTTTTATTGTTTCAAATGTTCGCCCATTTTCATGAGAGATTAAACCTTTAACATTTTCTCCCATAAAGACTTTCGGCTGAATTTCTTTTACGGCTCGGGCTAGTTCAAAGAATAAAGTACCTCTAGTATCGTTGAATCCTGCTCCTTTTCCTGCATACGAAAATGCCTGACATGGGAAACCACCTGAAAGAAAATCAATTTTACCCCTTAAAGGAGTAAAGTCAATATGGCGAACATCACCCTCAATCACATTCCATTCGGGTTTATTTGTTTTTAGAGTTTTGCAGGCTGCAGTTTCAAACTCATTCAGCAATACGTGGTGGAAACCAGCCAACGACATTCCCAAAGCCAGTCCGCCTCCACCAGCAAAAAGTTCAATAGAATTGAATTGGCGTACTGGTGTCACAGCAGATTCTGCCTCCCAATTACTTTGGAGCATGGCTTCCACTTCAGGAATTGACTTGAGTTCTTCCATGTCAAATCCCCAAGCACCATTTTGTTGATGAAGCGGATAAAGTCCATTTTTACCCCATGTTTGAACCGTACGATTGGAGGTTCCAATAAGGGCTGCTAAATTATTCTCTGATATAAATGCCATTATTATAAACTACCTTTCTGTCTAATTTCTTCTGCAATTTCTTCTACTTTGGCAAGGATAAGAGCACTTCCATCAATTCCATCTTCGTCCACAACCTCACCAAAAGCCTTTGCTAATCGATGATAAAAGTCTTTATCACCAGTAAGATGCATCCAAAATTCAGAACCACATAAAACAGGATAATGTGTATCTATTGCCTTGTAAAAAGCTGATAAGTTTTCTTTTGCACCATATAAAACGCCTACAACAAGATCATCAAACTGCAATCCCATTCTATCTAGTCTAGACTTGTTCATGAGGTATTTGAAGTGACTTAGAATGGTAGTAATATCATCCTTGTTTATTGTTTTTGGACCCGCCTTACACTGACAGTATTTGCGGCGTCCATCGATTGCATCAATAAATTCAATATCTATACCATCAATACCAGAAGCACCACCAACAACTTCCTGAAGCTGGGAAATAAACACCTGGACATTTTGTCCGAAACTAGTATTGAGGCTTGTTCCAAGAATACGTGGATAAACTAGAGCTTTTGCCAAACTAGTTGGTTGAGTATTGCCACATAAGAATGCTGCAAGATAGTTGATTAGAAACGGATTTATATCAAAGCTACTCAGATGAAGCTTATTCAGATTCTTCAAATGATTAGGAATGATAATAGAACGGAAATATTGCTTTCCACTTTCTATAATTGCTTGTTTTTGCTGTTCTGTCATTTCCTTATATATTAAATTTTATATTTATAGCCTGCTTTTTATAGCAGAATTGCCTTCAAAGGTACAAAATAATTGCGAAACATCTACATTTTATTATAAATATTAACACAAAAATGTAGAAAAAGACTTTCTAAAGGGATTTTAACCCCTTAGACAGCGAAATGGGAAAAAGCAGATTATGTAAATAATGGTTACCATACAATAGGATAATGTCATTATACTAGGATTCTGCACTAAACAAGGAGTTTTGAAGTCGCTAGTTAATATCTGAACTACATATAAAACTTCAGAAAGATGTAAATCTTCCTTACTCTTATGAGCAGGAAATGAAATGATGCGAAAATCAGCAGTTTTTTGCATTTTCAGAAGATAAAATGCAAAATATGGAGGTTAGGAAGATGTTTTACCCCCTCTAGTATGGGCAAAAAATGCCCCTCCTCGGACTCGGAATCATGCACTAAAGGTAGGTAATTTTGACAAAAATAGAAGAAATGACAGGTAGAAAAAGGGCAAAAGAAGAACAATAAGGTACAAATATGAGCCTGATGAATGTAGATTATTTTATACGTACACAATTATAGCAAGACTACACACAAATCATATATAACATTAATAGCCAACACTTTAGCGTATCTAACAATTTATTATCTCCCATCACTATGAGGATTATATTCCGGTCATTTTCGGTCATGGTCATTTCCGGTCATTTTCGTTTCGGGGGTGAAAAGGTCATCTATAGTATAATATAAATAATATTTATATTTACTATAGCTCAAAATGACACAACTCTTTTTGAAAATGACCGAAAATGACCATGACCGGAAATGACCGCTTTTGCCTTTCTTTGTTCTCCATTGTGCTTTTTCTGCGTTTTTCTGTTATTTGCAATAAAGTTCAGACAGAAAATCAACAGAACTTATTGTATTACAGCTACTTATAGCTTTTCTCACATAGAAAGTTAGGGTGAAAGCTTGCATTCTGCCCGAAAATGTTGTATCTTTGCACCGGCAATCGAAAGAACAGCCTTTTGTGCCTTGCTCGGG